>Ga0105348_1000035_pt1 | contig 92675 bp, 83 predicted proteins | sample EN8Hudsemesocosm_2_FD_83504 | JGI IMG/M metagenome (GOLD analysis project Ga0105348, IMG submission 83504) | Methane-oxidizing microbial communities from mesocosms in the Hudson Canyon - EN8C Hudson Canyon | ecosystem: Environmental > Aquatic > Marine > Cold seeps | place: Hudson Canyon... | reverse complement strand
TTATGTAGGCAGTATTCATACATATCGACAATAATACGGATTGAGTCTTCTGGCGGGAAAATATAAGTTCCCCGCGCTAAGTATTCTTTAATTAAATCATTTTGTGTCGTACCGCGAAGCTTGCTGATATCAACGCCACGCTCTTCAGCCATCGCCACATACAATGACAATAACCACATGGAGGTGCCGTTAATCGTCATCGAGGTATTCATTTCATCGACAGGAATATTGTCGAATAAAACTAACATATCATCGAGCGAGTTGATGGGCACACCGACTTTGCCAATCTCAGGTTTAGCAATATCGTGATCGGAGCTATAGCCACATTGAGTGGGTAGATCCATCGCGATACTTAGGCCTGTTTGGCCTTTAGCCAGGTTGTTACGATATAGTTCATTGGACGCCCAAACATTGGTGTGTCCCGCATAGGTGCGGAAGATCCAAGGGCGATCTTGTCCAACTTCGCCTTCTTTATCGTATATGTGGTGTGCTTTCTTCTCGTCGCTCATAAGCGTGACTCCAAATTACAAAATACGTTAATTAGGCTTAAGCTGCATTTTCAAGTAATGAACGTGCAATTACTTTCAGTGCTAGTGTCTCTTCAGCACCTTCAAAAATTGATAGTACACGAGCATCAATCCAGTAACGGCTCACGGCTGATTCTTCCGCATACCCCATTCCACCATGAATCTGCATTGCTTCACGGGTTAACCATTCAGATGATTTACAAGCAAACAACTTCACTAAACTCGCTTCCATTTGTCCTTTGCCTTCGTCCATTAAACGTCCAACGGCATAAGTGAACTGGCGTGAAGCGGTCATTAAGGTTGCCATGCGTGACAGTTTTACCAGTGTGAGTTGGTAGTTACCTAATGGCTCACCAAATACTTTGCGTTCTTTAGAGTAGCTGATTGCTTTCTCGTAAGCTGCTTGCATGACGCCATTAGCACGCGCTGCTGTTTGGATACGCCCGCCAGAGAAACCAGCCATGGTGTAGTAGAACCCTTTACCTAAGCCAGCTTCACCGCCGAGCAAGTGACTATCAGGGACAAAGACATTATCGAAGAAAACATCAAATGAGTGCATGCCACGGTAGCCAATCGTCGGAATTGCTTTGCCTGAAATAACGCCACCGTTTTCTAATTCGTGACGGAACTCATGGCCATCCGTAGAAGGCTTTTCAACCAAGAACATGCTTAAACCTTTATGGCCAAGCCCGGGTTCTGGGTTTGTTCTGGCTAAGGTTAATAGTACGCCTGCCTTGCCGCCAAACGTACACCATGTTTTAGCGCCATTGAGTACCCAGCCACCGTCTACTTTTTCTGCTTTTAACTTCATGCCAGCAACATCTGAGCCGAAGTCAGGCTCTGTAATCGCCACTGCGCAGAATGGTTTTGCCCAAGCAAGCTTAGGTAACCAATGTTGTTTCTGCTCATCGGTTCCTCCTGCCAATAGTGCTCGCGAAAGGATTTCTGGTCGAGTAATTAAACTGCCTGCTGCTGCAAGAGAACCGCGTGAAAGTTCTTCTGTCACAACGATCATTCCTACGTTGTCTTCTTTTCCATCCGCTAATAAACCATCGTATTCTTCAGGGATCGATAAACCAAAACAGCCCATTTCAACCAAGGGGTTTAATATTTCATCGGGAATCATCAGGTCATCACGGTGAATGTGTTCAGCTTTTGGCATAACAACGTCTGTTGCGAAGCGTTGAAATGATTCAGACATAATTTGTTTGTCTTCATCAAGTTGAGCATCGACGGTATGCCCATCTTGTTCAAGCATGAATTTACCTAGTTCAACCAGCTTTGCTGTTTGTTGGAATTCTTGGCAAAACTCCAGAGTGTCTTGTGTTTCGAATGCGGCGGATAATTGTTCTGCTGATAAACCATACTCATTTCGACGTGCAGCTAAACGACTTTGGGTGTTTTGTACCACTTCAGCACAAAACATTAATGCGAGCTGTTCTTCTAAAGAGGAGTCTGAAGATGCTTTATCAGAAAAGTCACAAAAAACGCGCGCTGCAGCTAGCTCTGCAGAAGAATAGGCTAGTTCATAGGAGACAAGCTGGTAATCATCTAATTTGCTGCCGGAAAGTCGTCCTGTTTCATTTATGCAAAGACTCTTGATATGACTTAGAGCAGTATCAATTGCACCTTGAGCTTGTGCGACAACTGCGCGGGCTTGTGAAATAAGATCTGAAGAATTCTGAGACAAAATGGTCTCTCCTAGCGAATTTTAGCGTTGAGTTAAATGGTTGAGTAAGTATGTCGTTGTAATTAACCGGCCATAATATAGGAAAGTATGGTCTAAAAAAAGAGATTTACCGGGGTTCGTGTGCCTAAACAGTGTACTTGTATCGGGTATATCGTGCGCATTAGGAACCCACGTACATGCGGGGTTAAGTTATGTCTTCAGAGTGGTAGCGGTTTCTGCCTGAATTTTTGGCGTAGTATAAGGCCGAATCGGCTATTTTGATGAGAGATTCCTGATTATTTTCAAAATTAGGAATGGCGGTTGTACCACCAATCGAACAGGTGATATGAACGATTTCTTCACCATTGTGCAACTCTAGTTCAGCAACTGCATCAATCATTCGTTGTGCAAGCATTTTTGTTGCTTGTGGGCTGGTGTTGGGTAAAAGTACCACAAACTCTTCTCCGCCATAACGAGCGACACAATCTGTTGGACGAGCAACCTTACTGTTAATAGTAGAAGCAACTCTTCTTAAACATTCGTCACCAAACACATGCCCGTAGTTATCATTGATTTTTTTGAAGAAATCCAAATCAATCATGATTAGGCTCAGTGGGCACTTCAAACGTGAGCAGCGCTTCCACTCTTTTGTAAATTCTGAATCAAAAAACATACGATTTTTAAGCTGGGTAAGGGGGTCAGTGGTGCTGAGTTTCTCCATAACCTCAGCGCGTTCTTCTGCGACCATATGATTCGTAATTGCAGCCCAGTAATCATTGTGTGTTGCTTTGGTTGAGCTATAGATATAAACCAGACAAATGCTTGTTAGCAAAGCGAGTATCAGGCTTTCAGTATCTCCCTGATAAACAAGAATGCCAATAAAAGGTAGAAACATGAGCGAGGGGTATAGTGTGCGTATTTCGGAAGATATGCTAAGTGTACAGGCGCCACCTAAGGCAAATGCAGGGGTGATGATGAGTATGACTGTGCGTAAGTCAGAGAGGTTGTCATCAAAAATAATCCATGCAGTCATGCCGCCCCAATGAGCCGCCGCAGCGAGTATTGTTAATACTAGCCACTGATTCATGAACACAATTTTTGGCCCAATACTGTTTTTTAGCATAATAAAATGAGAAATTCGGGATAAGAAAATGCCTGCAATAATGCCAGTGTTTAAATAAAAAAAGTTTGGGTGATTCGTATCAAGTTCATAGCTGAAAGCTAGAATTAACCATACGCAGGCATAAGTAAGGATGCCACTTTTAGCGCGTGTTGTTAGGTCGTTTAATGCATGAGTTTGTAGTTGTTCATGATAACTATGCATTCGTTGACTATTCCTTAATTATTTTTAGATTCAACTGTTGAGTATAGATCATATTACAGATTATCCCTATAAAATTAAGGGGTAATAATAATCTTGCCAAGGTGTTGGTTAGATTTTAGATATGAAAAGGCTTGCTCGTAGTTTTCCAGTGAAAAACTATCAGCAATAATGGTTTTGAGTTGCTTGTTTTCAAAACCTTTATGGATAGAGGATACTGCGAGTTTCTTAGTTTTCTCGCATGCAAGTGTTTGGTCGACGGTATAACCTTTCAGGGTAAGCAGGCGCTTCATTAATACGCCTGCATGAATATCCATGGGTAAGCGATCAAGCATACCGTGAATAATAATACGACCTTCTCTTTTAGATGCTTTTATGAGTGCATGACTCATTGGCCCTGATACAGCATCAAAAACTAAATCGCTGCCTTTGTTGAGAGTGTAGTCACGTACTTTGTTAACGTAATGGTCTATCGCGTCGGCATTCCGTGTTTGAATAATGACGTGTTTGGCGCCGTGTGATTTTAGTACTTCGGCTTTTTCTTCTGATGTGGTCGTAGCAATGGGAGTTGCGCCAATCATATTGGCAATTTGAATGGCAGCAATGCCAACAGAGCTTGAGGCAGCGGTAATAACGACTGTTTCACCTTTGATGAGTTGTCCTGCGTCTATCAGGCCTCCCCAAGCAGTAAAGTAAGCCATCCAGATAGAACCGGTTTCGTAATCATTCAGTGTGTCAGGGCTAGGAATTAAAGCATTATGAGGATAAACACCATACTCAGCTAAGCACCCCTGGGTGCCAACGTCAAAACTCATTGGGCAAATACCAACACGGTCACCTAAGCGCAGATTGGTTGTTGTATCCGGGCCTATCGCATCAACTATTCCTGCCCCTTCAAAACCAATCCGGCTACCTGCAGCTGGTTTAATAAAATAACGATTTTGAGTGAAGAGTAAGTCCCCTCTATTTAAACCGATTGACGTGAGTTTGAGGCGTACTTCTCCTTTTTGAGGGGATGGCAATGGCACATCTACCAGTTTGAGGCTTTCAGAGTTAGAGGGTGTTTGTAGGGTAAGTGCGCGCATAGTGATCAAAGCCTAATATTTTTAGGCAGAATAGATGAATTTTAAGGCTTCGTCCAAGGTCAATTGGTAGATTTAAAGAGGCGGCTAGTTTATCCTTTTCATGATTTTTAAATTTCATTGTTTAACGATCAAAATTTAATCAGAATGAGAAGCTAGTATGAAGGGTATTTTATCGGGAATGCGCGTAGTTGAAGCGTCTGCTTTTGTTGCTGCGCCTTTAGGTGGAATGACGTTGGCACAATTAGGTGCAGACGTGATTCGAATTGATGCCATTGGCGGTGGTTTGGACTACCGACGTTGGCCTGTAACCAAAGATAATGCCAGCTTATTCTGGGCGGGTTTGAATAAGTCAAAGCGCTCAGTTGCGATTAATTTTAGATCACCTGAAGGTTCTGAGTTAGCGAAGCAAATTATTACAGCACCTGGTAAAGAAGCGGGTATGCTGTTGACTAACTTTCCGCCCAAAGGTTGGTTGTCATTCGAAGACTTATCTGCCATTCGTCCTGATTTGATTCAGTTGACGGTGCAGGGTGATCGTCATGGTGGTTCGGCTGTAGATTACACCGTCAATCCTTCAATTGGTTTGCCTTTTCTTACGGGACCTGCTGATAGCAATACGCCAGCCAACCATGTATTACCTGCTTGGGATCTAGTGACTGGTCAAATGGCTGCCTTAGGTTTACTTGCTGCTGAACGACACCGAACACGAACAGGAAAGGGGCAGCATGCAAAAATAGCTTTGGCTGATGCCGCAATGGCAGTGATGGGACACTTAGGTTTTATTGCCGAGGCTCAGTTAGGTGAAGATCGTGAGCGTTTTGGTAATTATCTATATGGCGCATATGGTTGTGATTTTGTTACGGCCGATGGCGAGCGAGTGATGGTCATTGGCTTAACAAAGCGTCAATGGAAGTCGCTATGTATCGCAACTGGAACTGAGCAGGATATGGTCGCTCTGGCGGCTAAGTTAGGTCGAGACTTTTCTAAAGAGGGAGATCGTTTTGAATCCCGCGAAGAAATTTCAGCTTGTTTTAATGCCTTTATTTCAAAGCAGACGTTTGCCGATATCAAGCAGAATTTTGATCAAAACGGTGTTTGCTGGAGTCAGTACCAAACTGTGAAAGGTATGGTTGAAACTAATCCTGACTGTTCACTAGATAACCCGATGTTCTCTCAAATTGATCAAGCAGGAATAGGTTCTTATATGGCTGCTGGTGCACCTTGGAGCTTTTCAGCCTTTGAGCGTGAACCGGCCAAACCAGCGCCTCGATTAGGTGAACAAACAGATGAAGTATTAGCTGATGTTGTTGGTTTAAGTGCCGCTGAGATTGGTAAACTTCATGATAATGGTGTGGTTGCCGGTCCTGAGTAATGTTGCGGGCCCTGAATAATAAGATTGACAAAATGTAAGCCTATACCGGGCTGCTATTGTTTAGTTATGTTTAGAATATTTTTGTTATGGAGTAAGGCATGACCGATATTGATATCGCTTATCTGCAAGAGTGGGTGGGCAAGCAAGAAACGAAAGAAGATGACATTAGTTTATTTCAAGCCCAAGCTTTGGCTGGTGCTTTAGATAATGAAATAGTGCCTCAAAAAGGTGATGAGCTACCACTATTTTGGGAGTGGATGTATTTCTTGGCAACCCCTAAAACCAATGCAACAGGGGTTGATGGTCACCCGGATAAAGGCGGGTTTTTACCGCCGGTACCGCTTCCAAGAAGAATGTGGGCAGCAGGAGAGGTCGAACTTCATAAGTCTCTTGTGATTGGTAAACCAGCATCACGTTTATCAACAATCGAATCTGTTGAATTAAAATCAGGCAGTACTGGGACGCTGGTTTTTGTTAATGTGAAGCATGATATTTCTCAAGATGGTCACTTGTGTATTAGTCAGGTCCAAAATATTGTCTACCGAGAACAGCCTGCTGCGGATGCGCCTTTGCCTCCAGTTAAAGTAGCTCCTGCAGAGCAAGACTTTACTAAAACCATTACACCAGACCCAGTTTTACTGTTTCGCTATTCGGCACTTACTTATAATGGTCACCGTATTCACTATGATAGAACTTATGCGACAGAAGAGGAGTTGTACTCAGCTTTAGTTGTTCATGGTCCTTTGCTCGTGACTTTATTGCTGGAGTTGCAGCGAGATAATCTTGCAGATAAAACGCTACGTAAATTTAAATTTCGTGCAGTACGACCGACTTTTGATGACCGAAGCTTTACCGTCTCAGGTAAGCACGATGGCGATGCGCTTTCGCTTTGGTCTGCTGATCAAGAAAATGCTTTATGCATGACAATCAAAGCAGAGCTGGCTTAGCAGGCTGAATGAATGTTTTGCTGGCTGCTTTTTAATTTAAGCCACTTACTCCTTAGTATGTCATTCCCGTTGTCACTTAAACGGGAATCCATTTTCTTCAAGATTGCAAAAGTTGAAAATATGGATGCCAGCTCAAGAGGCTACCGGTATGACAATGTAAGGTTACGTAGATTGTTTGCCATCTATTAATTCAAAGAGATCTTAAATGCAAAAACTAACTTATCCGGGTTGGCGCACCGCGCTATTTATCCCTGTTCATATTGAAAAATTTGTTGCTAAAGCACATACCCGAGGTGCAGATGCTTATATTCTGGATCTGGAAGACAGTGTGCCTTTGGCATTAAAAGCAGAAGCGCGTGAATGTGTGATTCCAGCAGCGAAGATTGTTAGTCAGGGTAGTGCTGATGCCTTGGTGCGTATTAATCTTGACGAGCGTTTTGCTATGCTAGACATCGAGGCTTCAGTTGATGAGAGTGTTAAAGCGATTGTCGTACCGAAAGTAGAGTCTGCTGATCAAATCAGGGCGTTTTCTCAACGTATATCTGAGCTTGAGCAAGCTAAGTCGCTACCTATTGGGCATACAGCATTAATTGTGATGATTGAATCTGTTGATGCACTACCAAAACTTGATGAAATTGCGAGTGCTGACCCCCGTATTGTTGCAATGATTCTAGGCTCTGAAGATTTTTCAGCGACAGCAGGCATGCAACCACTACCTCAAACTTTATTATTACCAAACCAAATGGTTGCCTTGGCGTGTCGACGAGCGAATATTATGCCGCTTGGTTTTCCAGGCTCTATTGCAGACTATAGTGATCTTGATGCTTTCCGAAAAACAGTGCAGTTTGCCAAGCAGCTAGGTTTTGTTGGAGCATTCTGTATTCACCCGAAGCAAGTTGAAGTCTTGAATGAAGAACTCACGCCTTCGGAAGAAGAAATTGAAAATGCTCATGGTTTGTTAAAAGCATTTGAAGATGGGCTTGCGGCCGGAAAAGGTGCGGTTGAATATAAAGGTAAAATGATTGATTTACCTGTTGTTGAGCGAGCTAAAGAGTTGCTGCGTAATGCTGAAGTGCGGAGCTAAATCAGAGTTCTGTTAGTCATAAGTGCTGTCTTTATGAATTAAAATATTAACTAATTCGAGAAAGGCAGGCTTATGATAACCCCCTTAATTTTTTCTACATTAAAGTAATAAATTCACTATTGACCATTATTATCTATTTACCTATTATGGCGCCTCGTCAGGATAGTATCGTGAATTAAAACAATAACATGGATGAATAAGTTGTAGTAGTTTACTAAGGTGACTGCTTTTTGTGTAAATTAGGGCATAGTTTTGTTTTAATTTCCCTTTCTTTGCCCTCCTATCATATCGATTCAAATACCCTGTATTGCTTAAAACAGTAGGATGAATTTTCGAGTTTATTGATGATTTTAACGTCAGTGCTTGAAGATATACACTAGGGAAAGAATCATGTCAGCCGTTAAAGTGAATGAATATACATCAGCCAACTTTCGTAAGGGACAGTCTAGAATTTTGGCTGAAAGAACACAAATGCTCCTCTCAATCTCTCGTAAAGCGCAAGAAAGAACCTTAACGCTCCAAGAAACAAATGATTTGTATGCAGAGTTTAATAAAACCTATGAGCAGCATGATCGCGTAATTAAGGCAGGGGGCGGGAATGAGCAGCTAGACAGTATAACTGTTGGCGCTGATGGTGTTGATGAAAGTTGGGCGCTTAAGTTGCTAAAAGAATCTGAACAAGAAGAAAGTACTTCAATGAATACACCACAATTCCTGAAAAATAAAAGGCGTATGGAGCTTGAGAAATGTGATGCTTAATTCTATAGGCTCCATATTTCGGCTTTCATAGCTAAGTATTTGAATTAATAATGGCACGTACTCTTATTGTACGTGCCATTCAGATGCAAAGAGTCTTTCCTTGTGAGGTGTGAAGTTCCCCTGCATCTTCTTTGGCAAAATTTCACCGTGCTTGAATATCATTTTTTGAAGATAATTTAACTACCTGCTTAATTATTTGGCTAATTTCTTTTGGGGCCTCGTGTGGGCTGATATGACCGCCGGGAACAGTTATCATTTCTATTTTTGGGTGTATGCCAACGTAATCTGCTTCGCCTTTTACAGCCAAGGCGGGTACTTGAAGGTCATTGAGTAGTTGTTTTGTATCTATTGCATCTAGAATAATGGCATCAATACATTGCGATATTTCTTTTGAAGGCCTTTGCGATAAGTTTGTTTGAATTTCTTCTGATAGCTCAGGGTGTTTGAGAAGAAAGCTCTTTGAATACAGTGCCTTGGCTGCTTGTTTTGCATAAAATTTTGGAAATAGGGTCATCAGCTTTTGGAAAATAAATCCTACTCTGCTTACTCCTGTGGTGCGCTCAAAAGGCATATTGAATAAGCCTAGTGCAGAAAATCGTTTAGGGTACTGATGCGCCGCTCTTAGTCCTGTCATGCTGCCCCATGAATGTCCAATAATAATACAGCGCGTTATCTTTAGTGCATCAAGAATTTCTATTAGCATGCTAGTGCAGTCATCTAAGCTCCAGCGTTTATTTACGTTGCTGCTAAGTCCGTGGCTTGGCATATCTATATAAATATGAGTCCTCCCGGTCAACTTGCTATCAAATTTCTGCCAGAGTGTTTTGTCCATAAACAGACCGTGCATGAAAACTAATGGCTCTCCATTCCCATTGTCTTCTATGTTTACTGATATTTTGCCTAGTTGAGTTGTAATGGTTTTATGTTTCATAGAATTCTTCCTTGATGAATGGGCTGTTTTAAGTCGTGGTTAAATGGCAATGCCAGCAATTTGTTGGTGAAACTTTAAAGATAAGAAATATGCAACACTACCAATTACGATGCCGGTAAAATCCCAAATGAATGACTTTTTCAGTATTTCAGATGGTTTTGATTGGTGTCTTGCGTTGACTACTTTTAGTAAAGAGAAAAGTGCAAAGGCCCCAAAAAGTAATATTGAAGCTAAATCACCATTGGCAATTAGGTGACTGAAAGAAAACAATATCACACCAAAAAGCATTGGGTGTCGTAGGCGTTTTTTCATCTGACAAGGCAAGTACGCCCAGCTGAGTAATATAAAAACAGGCCACATGATAAATAAGGGAGCTAAGCGTGACCAAGTGGGAGGACTCCATATTTCGATAAAACCTGCATGACCTTTTCCATAGACGATTAAACCCAGACCGAATGCCGAGAACAATGAAAATAACACTAAATAGGCTGTTTTTCCTAAACGGTCTATAAGCTTCCTTTTAATACTTAATGACGGGATTGTGTGTACCCCGAAGAATATGATGAATCCTAAAATAAGCGTTTGCATGTCATTCCTTATTTGCTGAAGTTGGGCTAATGTTTTGTAAAATTTGTCCTAAAACTCGTTTGGTAATATCTAGGTCGTGTTGGCTGATGTTGCGTGTGGCGTTCTCTTCTAGGTCGATTATAAGTTTACTTATCTTGCTAAAGTCGACTTGCGGAGATAAGCGAATACGCTTAATTCTCTGGTCGGTCGGATCGCATATTCTTTGAATGATACCTTTGCGCTCTAAACCTTGAATGGAAACAGATAGTGATGGTGGGCTGATGCCTAGTAACTCAGCTAGCATTTTCTGGCTGTATCCCGATTTTTCACCAATTAATAAACCTACAATCCTAAACTCAGACAAAGTGATATCGTGATGTTTTAAGCTTTGCTCCAGAGTGGGAGTTGATAAACGCTGTATTTTGCTAATGCTGGGCATAATAAGCTTGTTGAAGTAAGCAAGGTAATCCACTTTAGTTTTCCCATTATAGTTAGTTAATCTAACTAACTATAATGAATGGAATAGCTTCTTGCAAGAGGGGGGAGTGACTTAGTTCAGAATGAGTATCACTCTTTGCATGCATCAATTGTGCTTTGGAAGGTCTGTTCTAATAATACTCTGCTGTCGCCATGCCAAGGCCGCTAACGTTTTCTTTAACGCCATTTTGTTCAATTGTCAGGTCAACATCGACCAAAAAATAGTGTTGCCATGCGTTTGAGTAAAATGCTTTCACTAGCATACGGATTGCCCAACTGACTGAATCTAATACATCAACGGTAACGACCTCTTTAGTGACGTTGACTGTGCCGTTAATTTTGATGTCATCGCGTTCAAGTTTTAATGTCCAGCCTGTAGGGGGGGCATAAGGAGAATCACTGTGTTCCTTAAAGTCAGCTTCCTTATATTCCCAGTCCGAAAACATACCTATTGCCTGATGGTTTTTAGCGACATAAAGCATCTGAGGTTTGCGTTTTCCATATTTGAACTTGGTAGTCGTTTCATGAAGATCTATAGTCCAGTTCTTCGAGAAAAATATAAGTCTGTACCAGTGATCTGAGAAGTCAGGTACTTTGGCGGTTGCGTTACCATGATCCAGATAACCATCAAGTTTCAGCGTACTGGTTCTGTCTTTTGCAGTTTTAAGTCGGGCGACGACCTCCCCACGAGGCGCGATGATCTTAAGCCCCCAAAAAGTGCTTTTTCCTTTTCCCATATATAGCTTGCTATCACCAGATTGAGCACCTGCTTCTGTGTGCTTCATATCAATTGAGATATCAACATGGTTTCCGTCAGTGTCTTCGCCTTGGTAGGATATTTTAGTCGTGTCGGTATCTACTTTAATGTAACTGGATTTACCAAACATTGTGCCTTTCAACGAGTCTTTTTGTATTTCGTCTGCGTCGAACTCTTCATGTATCACACGTACTTTGTCGTTTTCAACCCAATGAATATCAAATGACCCCATTCCTTTACTAAATGGGTTGTAGTTAGTGATACTAATTAACGCTGTCACCACGTTTCCATTGGCATCATAGGAATTTAAGTAAAAACTTTCGCCATAGCCGCCGGCTTTGGAAGGGGTGTATTCGTATGAAGATTTGTCCAGGTTTGAAAAGTCTGATGTGGCTGATGGGAAGTAGCTGATTTTCTTGCTTGCCAAGACTTCATTTGGTGCAATAATAAATATTGCTACAAACAGTAGCCCTAATATCCGTAGTTGGGCTTTCATAGATTTATCCTTATGAGTACGTGTATATTTGATTAGATATTTGAATTCTTTCAGAAGGGTAGCAATGTATTGAATTATTGGAGCTTGATACTGCTTAAGTTTAATTCAAACAGTATCATTTTTTGAATCGTTAGACTTAATTAAACGGCATCACTTCCCGTTTCGCCAGTTCTGATTCGAATGACTTGCTCTAAAGCAGATACGAAAATTTTCCCATCACCAATTTTTCCAGTATTTGCCGCGCTGGTAATTGCTTCAATAACTTTGTCAGACATATCTTCACTAATTGCAACTTCGACTTTTACTTTAGGTAAGAAATCAACAACATACTCTGCACCTCGATATAGCTCGGTATGACCTTTTTGACGACCAAACCCTTTGACTTCTGTAACGGTAATACCTTGAACACCTATTTCTGATAAGGCCTCACGCACATCGTCTAACTTAAAAGGTTTGATAACAGCTGTTATAAGCTTCATGTATTTCTCCTGTATTTTTAGTGCAATACTAATGATTAGTAAATTTTGTTGTTAGTAAACAATATAGCGTGTTATTCATTAATGCCTAGTAATTCGACATCAAATATCAGAGTGGAGCCTGCGGGTATCGGGCCTGAAGCACGATTACCATAGCCTAAATCGCTAGGAATAAAGAGGCGTGTTTTTTCACCCACCACCATAAGTTGAAGGCCTTCTGTCCAGCCTTTAATGACTTGATTTAAACCAAAAGAAATAGGTTGACCACGAGCAACAGAACTGTCAAATACCGTGCCGTCTGTTAGTGTGCCATGATAGTGAACTTTAACGCTATCACTTGCTGTTGGATGTATTTCTCCAGAACCTGCGGTTAAAACTTTATATTGTAAACCTGACTCGGTGGTTTTTACGCCCTCTTGAGTCTTGTTGCTGGTGAGAAAATCTACACCTATTTGAATGTTTACAGCCGCTTCTTTTTTATTACTTGATGAGCGCATGACTACAAATATTGCTACGGCAATGACAATAACAGTTAGAACGATTTTTAACACAAGATTTTCCTTAAGTTGAGCAAGCTCTGTTGCTTGCTAATTATGGTCTTTTTATTTATTGATAATAAGCGGGTGAGTGCTTAATTGCTTTGTTTTGTTCAAGGTCGTGTTGAATCCAGAGACGTGCTTTTTTCTGGTTTACAAAAGCTTCAATCTGCTCCATTGCTTCAAGTGTTTGACCTTTATCAAAGTTGAAAGAGGGCACTCTCTTATGAGTTCGGTTATCAGTAAAATGATACAAATCACCTGATAATACAATGGGGCCTGATTCGTCTAAATCAACAAATAAAACCTGATGCCCTGGAGTGTGGCCAATGGCCCGTTTGATGACAACAGTACCATCTCCAAATACATCCAAGTCACCTGAAATTATTTTAATTTTAGACTTATCCAGATCTTTATAACTGCTTGCATCAAAACCTGCTTTGCTTGGGTCATCACCAAAGGCAGCATCATATTCTTCCTGTTGAATAATTAAAGCTGATTGAGTGAACAAATTGGCATTGCCTGTATGGTCACCATGGAAATGAGAAATGCCTAAGAAATCAATGTCAGATGGCTTTACGTTTATTTCATTTAACTGGGTTGAAAGTGGGTTGCTAACACTTAGGTGAAATTTACCTTCCCATGCATCGACGCCTTTAGGGCCTAAAGAGTCATTTAAACCGGTGTCCCAAAATAACATGCCTTTTTCATGTTTAATCAAATAACAGCTATCCGTCATTTGCTTTACTTTACCTGTATTCGTTCCAGGGGTGAAAATTGATAAATCACGTACTTCAATATTGCCGCAGTTAAAAACATAAAGCTGAGTTGCTTTTTTTGAGTAAGTGGTTGTTGCACAGGCGCTAAGTAATAACGCCGACAAAATGAGTGTACACAGTTGTGTGATATTTGAGTGTATTTGTTTTTTCATTATTGAGTATAGCTTCCATTTTAAGTGTGGTTTCCTGAATAAGCCCCACTATATGACGCCTTCACCTAAGGCACAAGCCATTGCTGTCCCGAGTTCTTTGCATTGCTTTTAAAAGTTCGCTTGATAGTCTATTCGCAGGATAATACGACTATGAATTCAAGGCCGTTTTAGGCCTTATGTGATGGCCTTAAGTGCTTTTAGAGTACTTGTGTTACACCCTACTTGTGCGAATATTAATAAAGGCCCTATCCGTTCAATTGAACGAATAGGGCTGGGCTAGCATAGATATGCCAGGTTTAATCAAGCTCTATATTTAAGTGCTCAAGTAGGGTATTCAAGGTGAGACTAGCGCTCTCAAAATCATAGTTATAGATTTGATTTGTTAAGGTTTTCATTTCAATTAACGACTGGATCTTGGTGGTTGCTTTCTGGTTAATGGTATCGATTACTTTTCTTGAGTCGGTATTACCTTCGGTTAGTAGTTGTGCTAATTGTTGATAGTCACTTAATAGCTCTTTTTCATTGTTAACAAGTGCCTGCTCAATGGGCCTGGATTCTTTTGATACGAATGGTTTTAGCTCTTCTATTATAGGGCCCAATATTGATTCAATAAGCGTTAACTTGGCCTCTATTACTTCATACTCTACACTTTGATCACTTGATTGATTACAAGCTAACTCCAGTTCTTGAGCTGCATCTGCTAAGACATCAATCCCCATGGTGCCTGCCACACTTTTGAGAGTATGCGCTTCAAGAACTGTTGTCTGATGATCTTGGTTAGCCAAGGCTGCCCGAAATTTGACCGAGAAGTTTTTTTGATTGTTGTAAAATAAGACTAGCAAATTTCGGTAATGCTTTCGGTCGCCTTCAAAATGTTCGAGACCGGATTTTATATCAATACTTGTAATATCCGGTAGTAAAGCCGATGTATCTGGAGTGGCACCGGGTTCCGCTAAGCTTTGATGAGTTTGGCTTTTAATGTCTTGCGGTGAATGTGAAGCCGTGACCCACTGTGCCATAGTTGAAAACATTTCCATCACCTTGATAGGTTTTGAAATATAGGCATTCATACCCGCAGCCAAACATTTTTCTTGATCGCCAACCATCGCATTGGCTGTCATGGCTATGATGGGTAAATTTTTGAAACGTTTATTTTGTCGCAGTGTTCGTGTGGCCTCATAACCATCCATGACTGGCATCTGAATATCCATTAATACGCAGTCATATTTATCATCTAGCATGTTTAGTGCTTCCTTCCCGTTGGTTGCGATATCTACTTCCATGTGTGCATTTTCTAATAGGTCTCGTGCTACTTCTTGGTTGAATTCATTGTCTTCTACTAGCAAAATTCTCGCGCCAGATAACTTGGCGGCGGCCTCAGAGCGGGAAATTTTCTTTAATGCTGTATTTAAGTGAAAATGTGTTGCGAAACCCATTCCGCTCATAATCGTATCGTGTAGTGTGGAAGATGTAATCGGTTTGGAAATAAATCCATCAACTACTGCTTTGTTTTCATCGTCGAAAATCTCATTTGGTTGCAGGGCGCTAACCATAATAATATTGGTTGATCGGGGGATGTTATTATCGGCTCTGACTTGGCTCGCTACTTGTAAACCGTTCAGCCCCGGCATTTTATAATCCAGAATCAGTAAACTGAACGGTGTGTCATTGTTACCTGCAGTATCGATCATTCTGAGGGCTTGCTCACCACTATTTGCGGTAGACACCTTGCACCCGAAAGAGGTAATTATCTCGTTTAGTATTTGTCGGGCAGCCGAGTTATCATCCACCACTAATACTGGCATTCCTTTCAGTGCCTCAAGGCTCTTTTCTTTTGATGTGTCGCCTACTTTAGGTGCGGCCAAAGAGGAAGCAGTTTCAAATAAGGCGGTAAATAAAAATATACTTCCTTCATTGGCTTGGCTGCGGATGCTGATTTCTCCTCCCATTAATTGCACTAGTTGTTTACATATAGCCAAGCCTAAACCAGTCCCTCCATATTCTCGTGTTGTAGAGCTATCTGCTTGTATGAAGGGTTTAAACAAACCTTCCTGCTGAGATTGAGTGAGACCAATCCCGGTGTCACGGAGTGAAAACTCAATCCTTACCTGATCTGTTAGGGTGGGAGCATATCTTTCAGTTTCAGTACCATTACTTTGCTTACGTTCTAAGGGCAAAGATAAGGGTACAGGCTTGATTGAAATTTCAATTTCGCCTTGCTCAGTAAATTTGGTAGCGTTACCTGCTAGGTTGATGAGTATCTGACTTAAACGAGAAGGGTCACCGATTAATGAATTAGGGGTAAGTGGATCAATTCTAAACAGAAATTCCAAGCCTTTTTCCTGGGCTTTAATGCCGACAATATTGGCGACTCTGGCTAATACCTCATCCAATTGGAAAGGAATGTTTTCCATATCCAATTCTCCTGCTTCGACTTTTGAGAAATCCAGAATGTCGTTAATAATGTTGAGTAGTGACTGAGCTGAACAATCTATTTTATTAAGGTAGTTTTGCTGCTTGTTCGTTAACTCGGACTGTTGCATTAACTGCGTCATGCCTATAACGGCATTCATCGGGGTACGAATTTCGTGAGACATGTTGGCGAGGAAAGTACTTTTAGCTTGATTTGCTGCTTCAGATATTTTCTCCGATTGTGCTGCTTGCTCTCGTGACTTTTCAGCAAGATGTTGCGATTTTTCCGCATCATTTTTTGCTTGTTCTTTTTCAGATATCTCGAGTGCTAGCGCGTTGTTGAGTGTGATGAGGTCATTAGTATTTGGTATTGCTAATGCTTTTGGGATCAATGGCCAAACAATGACTGCGGTGGCCAAAGAGGCGACGGCGGTTATTGCTTTAATGGCACCACTTAACCAATAAGCCCCATTCCATACGTTGTAAATCGACATGGCATGAGTTGCGCTGCATGCTAAAATAAATACCCCAAAAAGCAGGATGACATGACTAAATGCGAGGTCTTTACGCTTGTAAACGAAATAAGTCAGTGCGATAGGGATAGAAAGATAGGATAAAAAAATGACAGAGTCACTGATAACATGCAGTAATACCAGATCATCATTCCAAAGGTAGCAATGGCCATGAGGCGGCATTGAAGGATCAAACAACGTACTAAAAAAATCTGCAATTATTCCCATAATATTATTGGCCTATTTACGATGCTTTATTGTGTATAGTTATAGCAAATAAACATATAAAAACCACTCTTGCTAATATGGATCTTTTATAAAGGAATGAGTTTTAGTTTTATTCGGTTTTTACGTGAATGGAGGCAGAGTTAGCGTTTTAAGATGTTATTTACATGAAGTTCAATTAGCTATTTAAGAGGGCTTCTATCTACGGGTAGCAAGTATTAAGCCCGCCTTTACTGGTGAACTGTTTATGATCTATGTTTTTTTGTTTTGCTGGTGTTTATAGCTCTTCACTATAACGCTCTTTGATAGCCAGAATTTCGGGTAAGCAGTTTCTGAAAGCTTCAACCAAGTGTGGGTCAAAATGTTTGCCTGCGCCTTCTTCAATGAGAGCCACTGCTTTTTTAGTACTCCAGGCTTTTTTATAGGGGCGTTCAGAAGTTAGTGCGTCAAAAACATCAGAGATTGCGACAATACGACCCGATAGAGGAATGTTTTCGCCAACTAGGCCATTGGGGTAACCTGTGCCATCAAATTTTTCATGATGGCTCTTTGCTATTTCCTTGGCCATTATTAAGAGGTCTGATTCGTGACCTTCGAGAATTTCGACGCCATAACTTACATGTTTCTTCATGACCTCCCACTCATCATTATCGAGTTTTCCTGGTTTCAGCAGGATGTGATCAGGGATGCCAATTTTACCAATATCATGCATAGGGGCGGCGTTATATAGCATATCCACCCACTCGCTGTTGAGTTTAAGTGAGTTTGCTATTATTCGGCTATAGTAACTCATGCGAATTACATGCATGCCTGTTTCGTTATCTTTAAATTCAGCGGCTCGTCCAAGACAGCTAATAACTTCAAGCTTTGCTATTTTTAGTTGCTGTGTTCGCTCTTTTACTTTTTTGTCTAATTCACGGTTTTGGTTATATAAGGCGAGATGTGTTTTGACTCGAGCACGTACAATCGATGGACTTACGGGTTTTGTAATATAGTCAACCGCTCCCAGTTTTAGGCCCTTTTCTTCATCGGCAGCATCTGATTTGCCGGTGATAAATATCACCGGAATATTTGCCATGGCAGGATTAGACTGTAAGTGACTGATAACTTCATAACCATCCATGTCTGGCATCATGATGTCTAACAGTATCATATCTGGCAGAGGGCCTGTATCAACTAACTCTAGTGCCCGTTCGCCACTTAAGGCAACTTTTACGCAGTATTGAGAGCTTAGTATACTGTCGAGTACTTCAATGTTTTCCGGAGTATCATCTACCACAAGAATGGTGATTTTTTTAGTATCATATGTCATTGACTATCGCCTCCTTAACGCCGTATTTCTTCAATTAAGCATTGTTAGGACTCAGTTACCCTCATAGTTATCATAAGTCACAATATTGAATGTCGCCACTATGAGTCTGCTGACATTTAATTTGTTGATAGTGGTATATTTTCTATATTAAGTTTCATCATTCTCAGAAAATGAGTTCAAGAAGTGCTCAGCGTTTGGGTAGTGAGACCTGTATTAGGTCTAGAGCTATTGTTGTCGTAGTTATGAATAACTTCTGCTTATAAAAAGCGACCCTGCTTGATTGGTTTCCACGGTAGTATCAACGAATGCCATGCAGAATGTAATGTCACTTTAGAGAAGTTGCTTTGCTTCACTGGTTGTAGAAGTAGAATGGACTTTAATAGACTGTTCATAATGATAGATTTATTATTGCTAGTCTGTATTGGAAGAGTGTTGCAAGAGTTTTAATATCTCGGCTAAATTCTGGTCGGTGAGCCTACCTTGTTCGAAGTTATCCTGTTCTTTCTCTGCTGCGGTGCTGACTAAATCGAGAAGTTTGTCTTCTTGATCTTCGTCTAAAGCCAGCGTAACAAATGAGCCAACTAATTCTTCCTGTAACTGTAGCATGATCGACTCGCTAGTGAGGCGTTGCTGTTTCTGACGCTTGTCCAGGTCGTAAAGTGCTTTTTCCGTAACGCCTATCAGGTTATTTAAAGCGAGTTGTTTTTCGCGCGCCTTTCTTTCTGTTTCTATGCCACTAATTCGCACGCTAGCACCTTCTACCAGCAAGGCGATATTATCTTTTATTCGGCCATACAGTTCGGCGTCATCGAGGGGCATATTTTTTATTAATAAGGATATGCCAGGGTAGTTGATAATGGTTCGTTTACCAAAATCATAAATAGTGTCTTCAGCCTTCAATTTGTCAATCACTGCAATCTCCAAGGGGCTGACGGGTGCACCCAGGGCTTTATAAATTTTTTGTATCTGGGTGTGGAGCAATACCACACTGTTAAGCTGGCTGTTATCCAGATTATTGAGTAATAAATCGGCCATGTCTTCCAAAGAGTGGCAGGTAAAGCTTCTTCGAAAAAAGTCGATGACTTGTCCCATTTCGCCAGCACTGGTCAGCGCTGTCATGGCTGTCTTGGTTGCGTAGTTAACATCTGTTTTCAGTTGTTTCGTGACCTTGATACTTTCAATTAACAGCTTAACTTTATTGAGTATTTCATCAACGGAGAAAGGTTTGACAACATAATCGCTGGCGCCAGCTTCGTAACCCTTGAGTTTTTCTTCAAGCGTGTCTGCAGCGGAGACAAAAACGACCGGCACAAACTGATTACTCTGGTCTTCTCTAATCTGTTTGCAGACTTCATAACCATCCATACCGGGCATCATTACATCAAGTAAAACGATATCTGGTTTCTCGTCAGAGTCGATGATTTCCAGTGCCCGCGCTCCCGAGGGAGCAACGCTGACCTCGTACTCACTTTTCAGTGCATCGGCCAACACTCTAATATTTTCTGGTAGGTCATCAACGACTAATACCTTGTATTTTGTATCATTCATGATCGGAATCACTCTGAGTATTTAAGTTAAATCTTTTGGTTAGTTTCTGAACTAATAACAGTGCATGTTTAAAGTCATAGTCGCTGACCAGCTTGATCAGTTCTACACCGTCCTGACCAAGTAATGCTTCACCCAAATGTTGTTGGTGGCATTCAATAAAATCCACGGCGTTTGCGCTATTCTTCTTTAGCAAGGCGGACAACTGATTTAATAAAGGGGGGATCTCACCTTGTTTAGCCTTTGTTTGAAGGCCATCGTTTGTTGAATTCTCTAGCTGGTCGGGAGACTGCTTTTGCATCACCGTTTCTGCTTGCCTGATGCCTGAGAGGACCGTCGTTAATTGCTGTTCCAATTCATTTATCATTTCGCCTGCAGGTTCTCCTTTGCTTAATAAACTTTCTAGAGAGGACGTGATTTTATAAATGATGTCTGCAGAGATAGTACCGGCTAAGCCTTTAAGAGTATGGATCATCCGAGCCGCCTCTTCATGATGTTCTTGTTGTAGGGATTGGTGGAACCTTTCAATAAAATTAGTTTGGTTTTGTACAAATTTCAATAATAATTTTCGGTAAACAGCATGATCATGATTAAAGCGCTGCAAGCCTTTGCTTGTATCAATGCCCGCTATTTCGGGAAATATATATGCTTCAAAAGTCGGCGTGTGATTAGCTAGCAATAATTGCGAGGAAGGTGCTGGAGATATCCATTTGGCTAGTGTTGTATAAAAGTTAGATATATCGATGGGCTTTCCAATACAGTCATTCATGCCGCTATCAAGCGTAAGTTGTTTGTCAGCGAGCATGACGTTTGCTGTTAGCGCAATGACCGGAAGGTTTTGGTACTGTGTTAGTTTGCGGATTTCACGAGTAGCTGTTAGCCCGTCCATTACGGGCATTTGTACATCCATTAGTACGCCATCAAATTTCTGTTGTTGCAATATATCCAGAGCAACTAGACCGTTGTTGGCGACGGTGACCTTTATCTTTGCTCTAGTGAGTAAGTCGGTAGCGAGCTCCTGATTAAATTCATTATCTTCGACTAATAAAATGTGAGCGCCCGATAATTGTTGCATCGCTCGCTGCTCAAATAAGTTGGGGTTTGATAACGAATGTTTGGTGCTCTTTGGTCCGAGAGCCGCCATAAGTGTGTTCAATAAGGTCGAGGGATTGACTGGTTTGGTTAGCAGGGCGCTGATCGATTCCTGTTTAAACTGTTGAGACAGTTTCTCTGTATTGTATGCCGTGACCATAATGATAACTATTTTTTCAGCTGATTCTCCATAGCGTTTATTGATGGTCTTGATTGTTTCGACACCATCCATCTTGGGCATTTTCCAGTCAACCAGAATAACCTGATAGGGCTCATCCCGCTCATAGGAAGCATCCACTGCCTCAAGAGCCTCAGCCCCCGATATGGCTGTATCTACGATGAAACCTAAATTGAGTAACATTTCAGTCAGAATTGTTTGGGTACTCTTGTTGTCGTCGATGACCAGAGCCTGCAAGTCTTTAAGTAACTCGTTGGAGGCATGTTGGTTGGTGTTTTTTAAATTTTGTCTATATGCGAAGGTGAGGGTGAAATGAAAGGTGCTGCCTACATTTTCTTCGCTTTCGAACCAGATCTCTCCCCCCATCATTTTAATCAACTGTTGGGTGATCGATAGACCAAGTCCGGTGCCGCCATATTGTCGGGTGGTTGAAGCATCAGCCTGAGAAAATGCCTTGAAGAGTTTGTTTTGGCTTTCTGGTGAAATTCCTATACCAGTGTCTCTGACTGAAAACTGAGCTTTGACTTGGGTGTCGTTTAAGCTCAACACCTCTGAGCTCACCACTACTTCACCTTTGCCAGTGAATTTAATGGCATTACTGACTAGGTTTAAAAGAACTTGTCCCAAACGTAATGGGTCGCCTATTAGAATTTCTGGCATAGTTGGGGCTACTGAGAAAATATATTCCAATTCTTTTTCATCTGCTTTCAAGGAGGTGAGGTTGGCAAGATTATTGAGCACTTCATGAAACTCAAACTCAATTGACTCCAGACTTAATTGACCCGCTTCAATTTTCGAGAAATCGAGTATGTCGTTAATAATGGTTAATAAGTTTTCTGAAGAAATACTGACTTTCTCCAGATAATTGCGCTGTTGTTTGTTTAGTTCTGTTTGCAGTGCCAAGTGAGACATGCCGATAATTGAATTCATTGGCGTGCGTATTTCATGGCTCATGGTAGCAAGAAATTCGGATTTGGCCTTGTTCGCTGCATCGGCCTCTTCGCGGGCAATTTTCAAGCGGGTCCGCTCCTTAGCTCGTTCAAGTTCGGTTTTCTTCCGTTCGGTAATGTCCTCTTTTACGGCAATGTAATGGGTGATTTCACCCTGACTATTCCTGAGTGGGCCGATGGATGTTGATTCCCAGAATAAGTTTCCGTTTTTCTTTCGGTTATGGAATTCACCCGTCCATTTATTGCCCTTGGTAATGGCTTTCCAAAGCGCTCGATAATCTTTTGCGGGGGTGTGCCCTGAACTGAGTATTTGGTTATTTTTACCAATGATCTCGTCCAGAGAATACCCTGTTTTTTTCAGAAAGATCGGGTTCACATACTCGATTATGCCCTGAGTATCGGTGATCACTACTGATGCCGGGCTTTGCTCCACAGCTAAAGCTAGTTTGGTCCGCTCTTGTTCTGATTCGGCTAATTCCTGAAGTGCATGTTCGGCACGGAGTTTTTCATTGTTAGTCTCCATCATCAGATCCATGGCTTTTTTCTGGGATCTTTTCAATGCTTTTTGCCGAAGTTGTAAGTCAGCCAAAGCCTGCTTTTGAGCTGAGATATCTTCGACCATGAATGAAACATACTTTGTCTGACTATGCTCTTGCCGATGAACACTGATTGTTACGTTCACGCTTGCGGTCGAGCCATCTTTTCTAAGGTTAGGGACATCATTGAAATTAAAGAAATCATCACCTGACAAGAGTAAATTAAACGATGTGATGAGGTTATTCTCATCATTGGGTGGTATCAAATTATTGAAATGCTGATTTAAAAATTGTTCCTTTGAATATTGATAAATTTCGCATAAGCGATTATTTATTTCGATAAATTGACCGTCTGGTGCTATTTTCGCGATGCCTACTGAGGCATTGTCAAAGGTACTTCGGTACCAGTCCTCCTTCTCCTGAAGTCTATTCAGCATTCTTTTAAATTCAGTTTGGTCGTGTAATACCCCAATGAATATCTTTTGATTTAGGTGTTTTGTCTCGCCAACAGATAAATGGAAGGGAACAATGCTGCCGTCCTTGCATACACCATCAATATCACGCCCAACGCCAATGACCTTTCCCGGTCCGCCTTGCATATAGTGCTTTAAGTAATGGTCATGTTGTGATCGATCGGGTTCAGGCATTAACATGGAGACATTATTGCCAATCACTTCTTCGGCCTTATAGCCAAATAACTTGATGGCTGAATCATTAAAAGTCGTTACAATTCCATGCTCGGTAATAGTGATAATGGCGTCAGCCGCGTTGTCCATGACGGCTCTAAGGAAAAGCTCACTTTGCTGAAGTTTTAAGGCTGACTTACGGCTGACGTGCTGGATTATTACGATGAGCGTGAGTGCTAATGCAAGACTACCAAACAATAAGGATAATATGACATTCCGGCTGCGAGTGTAGGGAAGTAGTACTTCATCTTCATCAATTTCGGATGCAAAGCCCATGTTCAGTTCTTTATCCCATAACCAAGCACCTAGTACCGGCACACCCCGGTAGTCATTATAAGCAAGGGTGGATTTGCCCGTGCCTTTAATCAGCGCTTGCTGAACCATGAATGTTAAAGGCTGTAATTCTCTTGATTGTTTACTGATGAGGCCTTGCATTAAATTGATGCCGGGATTACGGATATCGATTGTTAGCATGCTCGATTGACTAGGCTTGAGCAGCCCGATATCAATTAGTTGTGGTTCAAAACGACTCTCTGTTAGCATTTTTCCTTTGCTTGAGAACAAGTATGTTTCACCGCTATAGCCAAGGCGGCCAAGCTTAGCGAGGCGGGAAAAATTTTGTAGTGGTTTAATACGAATCGACAAAGCTGCAATGATATTTCCATAACTATCTTTGATTGGGGATAAGGCAAACATGGTGGGGTAGTGGTTTACCAGCTTCCCCAACTTATTTCTTAAGGGAACATCCGAAAGTATAGGGTGGCTAATTTTATCTTGGCCATCGAATACATCTCTTAATAGCGACTGTTGATGTTTGACTAGGGGGTTAGTCAATCCCACATTAGCATCCCGCATGGAGGCAATATTTTGAAAGTTCGGAGCGATAATAAATATGCCGATAGCATCGTGTTGTTTTAATTTTTCGCGGAAATATTCCCTGATCTCAATTAAAGCTTTGCTATTAGATAAGGGGGTGCCTTGTTTGGGGTTTTTAAGTTGTTTCTTGACGGCTTGGACTAGTCGAGGATCATTGGCCCATATCTTTGCATCCAGTAAATGACCTTCAGCCCAAATTTCACGAATGCTGCTATTGGTAAAACTCACCATCGTCTCTAGAGATTTGACTGCCTGATTACGGGTTTCCAGTTCGATATTATGCAGGATAAACCAGACGACGACGATGACTGATGTCAGGAGTGCCCCTAGGGCAGGGATACTGATGCGGGCTACATTCCTGTTTAGAAGCGGGGGGACAATTTCTTCAGGCATAATAAATCCCGATCTGCGATCAACACATAAAATACTCTCTAAAATGTAGTTTGTGTTTGGGGATAATTCTAGTTAACGAGTCGAGAAATACCTGACTGAGGTAAAAGAACTCTTCGAGTTGGAGGCGGCTATTTGAGACGAAGAGTCGGTTGCAGTTTTTGTAGAGAGACTGAGCCCCCAGATAAACCATCGTCACTATTAATTGGTTTAGGGGGGCGATAGTCACATCGATGCCGAGGTAATAAACCGGGGTTGCTTTGATGCCATAATCAATTGCCTTAAGCTCATTGGTTATTTTGTCATCCAGGGTTGGCATCAACCCTGAGCAAGCTTATCAGGTTAATTGATTCACTTTTTTGCGTCGATCAGGTCTTGATAAAATACCAGCATTGGTTTTAAAACTTCTTCAGGCCGGTCTTCTTGTAAAAAGTGTCCGCACTCTGAAATGGCATGTAAATCAGCAGAGGGGTGAACCTTCTTAAGGCGGGAAAAGGTCTCTTCTATTTCCGGTAGAATGACATCATTTTCTGCGTAAATCATACAAAGAGGTTTGTCTATGCTTTCCATATGTTTAGCGACATCTTTAAAGCCATTAAGATGAAGTTTATGGGCAGTTCTTAATAAGGATTGTCGGTCTTCCTTAGACTTAAACGGTGCTTGGTAGGCTTTAATGACTGACTCATTTATACGGTGTTTGTTTTTTACACCTAGCTTCATTGAAAATTTGATACCACCGTTTCGGCTAAACCAATTTTTGATACCAGGAATTAATGTCATCGAAACAAATAGCTTAACTGCCCAAGAAAAATCATCATAAACAATGGTGTCTAATAAAACATATGACGCGACTTTCTCACTGTGTTGTTTTGCCCACCATAAGCCAATCGGGCCACCTAAGTCATGAACAACCAAATGTACCCGTTCAATATTCAGTTTGCACAGTAAACTATCGATTATGTCAGAATGATACTTAAAGCTATAACGTGCATTAGGGTCTTTATCTGATTGTCCAAAGCCAGGTAAATCTATTGCAATGACATTATGAAACTGTGTGAGTGGCATCATCATATGACGATATAAAAATGATGAGGTTGGCCAGCCATGTATTAATAAAATCACCTCCTTATTATCAGCATGGTTGCCTGTTTGTAGGTAGTGGATATTGAAATCCTGATCGTCCAAATAAAGACGGTTTGACGATATTTCATCGGCTAATAAAGCTGAGTTTTCTTGATGGGTAACGGTGCTGGCTTCTGGTCTCATGACTGATTCTCCAATAACTGCCTTTCCTGCATAATTGTATGATAGATTTTAGGGCTTAGTTTGTGCCCGCCAACAAAGAAGTTCCCTTCTGGTGTCTCATTGATGATGACCCAAGTGTGGTCTTTCATTTTTTCACCAATTACATCAACAACACATGCCGTTAAAGCATCGGCTAATGCTTTCTTTGTTTCTTTATCTAAAGCGCCTTCGACAGTGTCGAACTGAATAAGTGGCATGTAATAGTCCCCTATCTTATGAAAAGCCAGTTAACGGGTGTTAACTGACGTGTAAATAAAAACGCCCAAAGGCGTTTTGTGTATTAAGCAAATGCTAGGTATTTAAGCCTTCAAAGATTCTATTCATTGATTTCCAGTAAAGCTCTTTCAGCTGAGCTTCACTTCTTGGTAGTAATCCACTGACATAGAGAGAAAAGAAGCCAACATAAGTCGATAATAATAAAAGCGAAACTTCACTGGCGCTGTCTTGCTTCAAGTCCCCCGAATCCATACATTCTTGAATGCGTTGAGTATCGAAATCAAAAGTGGTCTTTGAGTAAGCACGTAATTCTTCGTGACTAGCCAGCTCATCACGGCTTTCGTTCTTAATAAAAATAAGCTCACAATACTTGGGTTGTTCAATCATGAAATCTAAATAATACTGCACTGAAAGTTTGAATCGCTCCAAAGCTGTTTCACCTTTAAGCGCTGGTTTGAGATAGTTCATCAGCATGGTAAAACCCTTTTTGAGGATGACATGAAAAAGCGCTTCTTTATCGTTGTAATGGCGATAAATCGCAGTAGGGCTAATCTCTGCACAAAGCGCAATTTTGCGCATCGATAGCCCTTTGTAACCATCACTTAAAAACAAGTCTAAGGCGCATTCCAGGATTCTGTCTTTAGTCGGGTTTATTTTTTGACTCACGCTATACAGCCCATGAAAGGTCAATAAAATTACCCGTATAGAGTGCTCTGAAAATGAAATAAGCGACTAAACCTGCCGGACCAATCATTAAAGCAAAAAATAAAATTGGCAGTACCATGAGGTGTGATATGTCGTGCTGTTGTGAATCTAAAACAATGAATAAGCCAATGAGCAAATCAAATGCTAAGTAATGTAACCAGCCAGCTAAGGCTGCGCGTCGATTAGCGAACACCTTTACCACACCAGAAAGAGAGGAAAAGTCTTTGAAGTTTGGTTGTCTGGCACCCTTATCATCGAAGCGTCGGCCAAATAGAATAAAGTAAGCATAAGTGGCGCTGATGACCAGCACAATTGCCATGACGGTTGCCGGCATATATTCCCAAAAAGGAAGGCAGACAAGGGCTAACCAACCGACCATGACTAAGCGACTTTGAAATGTAAAAACAGAAGATAATGTATCTTTCATAATATGACTCTATTTGAATGTTTTAATTATGTTAACGGGTGTTAACTTAATTTTCAAGTAAGAGTCAAAAGTTTGTCTATTGCTTGAGTATGATTATCCTCAGTTTATTGATTGCCCCTAGTTTGGCCGTTATATTTTGATTTTCCGGCAGCCACTCATTTATCCCGCGCAGGGCTACTTTTGCTCATAGGGTTATTTAAGTGATGCTGGCCCTAAAGCGTCACATATGCCTGATGGCTGTAGGGGGACCACCAACATAAAAAGCGGTGGTTAGTGAAATCAGGGCTTCATTAATTTTCAAATTGAGCCTTAAACATCTTTATAAGCTGTTCTTTATTCGATTTATAAGTGTTCAAAAAATCTGTAGGCGTATTCGTGAGTGAATCATATTGCGCGCTCCAAGCCGTCACTTCTATCATCGCTGGTAATAAAGCCTGACCTTTTTCAGTGAGTGAATAAATATATTTGGAAGCATTCTCTGGATCGGCTGATTTAAAAATGACTCCTTTGAATTCTAACTTTTGCAGCCTGTCCGCCAAGATATTTGTTGATATTTTTTCGTCAGAGGCTAAAAAATCACTGTAATGCTGTTTTCCTTTAAACATAAGGTCACGTATGACCAGCAGTGTCCATTTATCGCCAAATGTTTCCACGGCGAAGTTAATAGGGCAGTTCGATCGTAAATTTTTTGAGTTCTCAGTCATGACGCTATTTAAACAATAGTGCTTGCATTTTGCAAGTTGCTTGATTAGTCTACTTGCAAAATGCAAGTTGTTTGAGTGAGTACGTACTGTTGGAGATTAAGAAAATGAAGAAAAGTCAGTTACTGATGAGTAGTTTAATCGTGCCGTTGCTGGCTCTTGTTGTTTGGTATCATGGCGGGAGCGAACCGCTTTCTGTAGACGAAGTCGAATATTATCTTTCTGCTATAGCTGACCAAGAGCAAAAACCCGGTGGTCGGCATGACTTTAAAGAGCTTAGAGGTTTTCTGGCGAATGATGATGGGCAGCCTTTTTATACGGTTAACTTATACAACTACCATGCTAAACCTCAATATAAAATGGGCTCTGAATATTCAAATAAGTATGCTGGTGAAAGTGGTAGGCATGCGTTTGACCGATTCAGTAAAGTGATGATTAAACTACTGGCAGCTCATTCCTCACATCCGATATTTGGTAGTGAATGGGTCGACGATAACTCAAGTGGTTGGGACAGGCTTGTGATTGTCAGATATAGAAGCCGCAGAGATATCGCTAAAATCTTTGCTAGTGATGAGTTTGCTGATGCAAGTGAACATAAATGGGCAGCTATTGCTGAGAATGAAAGGTTGCTTGTACAAGGTCTTCATATTCCAAGCTTTTATCTTGTTGCACTAACCGTGATCGTATTCATCTATGTGTTTTATTTGTTATATCTGCGAAAAAGAAGTGTAGCCAATAAGGGAAGGCCCGATTGAAAACTACACTCCTTACTTCATGCTATTTGCTCGCTGAAGCCGCCGCGTGTTTTATGCGCTCAAGGCTTCTTGCATGGCGCGTTCAGCAACCTCTTCTAGCCATACTAAATCTACGCTTTGGTGTGCTTCACAAATGAACCAAGGTTCGCGTGAATCTGGCTCTAGCATGACGCCATTTTTAATCAGGTTGTGTGCAAATACCGTATATAGGTCACTATTGGTCTTTTTCCAGTCTCGATAATTTAGAGGGACTTCTTTGCCAAAGTGCACGCCAAACATCGAGTCTGGGCCGGCAAACTTATGCTCTATGCCAAACTTGGTGAAAACGCGCGAAAGCACTCCCTGAATTGCCGCGCCGACTTTATCGACAGTCGCTAAAGCGTCTGTTTCGCTTAATATCGTTAAGGTTGCTTTGGCTGCGCTTAGAGAGAGTAAATTAGCCGTATAAGTTCCTCCATGGGTTACGCCGTTTGTACCAAATTTGATTATATCCATCACATCAGCACGACCACCAAAGGCGGCTACCGGGTAGCCGTTACCGATGGCCTTGGCGTAGGTGGTGAGATCGGCTTTTACGCCATACAGTTCTTGAACGCCACCTTTGGCCACACGGAAACCCGTTTTAACTTCGTCCATAATCAGAAGTGAGTCGTTGCTATCACAAATATCCCGAAGTTTTTGCATATACTCCTGAGTGGACGCAATGCTGCCGCAGTTGCCCATAATTGGTTCGATTACAATCGCCGCAATATCATCGCCAATGCGTTTGAATACTTCATCCAATGCGTCGAAGTCATTAAGTGGAATAATCTCCTGATGCTCGCGCGTGCTTTCTGGAATACCTGCGCCAAAAGGGATGATTTCTGGAGTTGCTTGTTTGTTACTGTCCCAGTTGTCGACGTCCGACTTCCACATCATTTCGTCATATAGGCCATGGAAGCCACCTTCAATAACAATGATTTTGTTTCGACCGGTAAAACCACGGGCGGTACGTACAGCGCCGATAACTGCTTCAGTACCTGAATTGGCGAAGCGCATTTTTTCAATATTTGGACAGAGGCCTTTCACCAAGCTGACTACTTCTGCCTCTAGGTCAGTATTAAACCCAGAAATCGTGCCGCGCTCGGTAATGCAATTGATGACAGCTTGATCAACACGATTATCACGGTAGCCAAGAATGATCGGGCCATAGGCCAGGCGGAAATCTACAAACTTTTTACCATCGGTATCTGTGATGGAGCCACCTTTCATGCTTTTTACAAAAACGGTGTCTTCCTCACCCCAGTAGCGATAGGTGTCGGCAACCCCGAGTGGCAAATGATTCTGAGCTTCATGAAGCAGTGCTTCGCCAGTCGTATTTGGGGTATTGGTCATAATGTTGTGTCCTCGCTACGTAAATCTAAAGTGGGTTGCTTTAAAGGGGTTATTTAGTATGTATATAGATGGATTGTTGAAGGGTATAACCTGACGATGGATTACACAAATACAACGCGGTCCAAATTGCTTATTACCCGATTGGCAGGTAGAATAATTTTAATTGAACGTTCAATCAATATAAAAGTTGTAACAAAATGCCAAAAGTCGGAATCGAACCAGTACGTAAGAAGCAGTTAATAGAAGCGACCTTGCATTCTATAGGTGAATATGGGCTGCAGGGCACAACGATTAACACGATTAGCCGTTCTGCTGGAATGTCATCAGGTATTATTAGCCATTATTTTGGTGGCAAACAAGGTCTGATTGAAGCAACGGTGCGTTATCTTCTGGAGCAGTTGAAAGTCACATTACTAAATCATGTGACACAAGTAGATGTATCGCCTCGGCAGCGACTAATGATGATTGTTGAGGCTAACTTTACCAGCGTACAGCAGTCAGATTCAGCAACTCGAACTTGGTTGAGTTTTTGGGCGCAAGCGATGCACGACCCTGAGCTGGCCAAACTGCAGCACATAAATAGTCGAAGGTTACTGAGTAATCTTCGTTATTCCTATAAACAGTTGATGCCGATGAGTAATGCTATAAGAGCTGCGAAGATGACGGCTGCGATGATTGACGGCTTTTGGTTGCGTAGCGCACTTAGCGGCACTTCAGAGATTGATTTTAAAGAGGCGGAAATGCTCTGTAAGCATTTTATTGAGACGATTATCTTACAGTATGGAGAGCTATAATGGCTCTTAAAAGATACCCGAATTTTGTTGATGGGGCTTACCTGCATAATCAAAGTGGCTTAACTTTTGAGGTGCTTAACCCCGCTACTGGAAACGTTGTATATGAAGTCGAAGTAGCGGATGACTTTGTACAGCAGGCTGCTATTGATAGCGCGCAACGAGGATTTAAGCAGTGGTCAGCTATGTCGGGGATGGCGCGAAGCCGTATTTTGTTAAAAGCAGTGGCTCTATTAAGAGAGCGAAATGATGAGCTGGCGGAAGTCGAGGTCGTTGACACGGGTAAACCCTGGCAAGAAGCATCAACAGTTGATGTTGTTAGCGGCGCCGATGTCATTGAATATTTTGCGGGTCTGGCCCCGACAATTGAAGGTAATCAGCAAGACCTCGGGGGTGATTTTTACTATACCCGACGTGAACCGTTAGGTATCTGCGCTGGAATTGGTGCCTGGAATTATCCTTTGCAAATTGCTTGTTGGAAATCTGCGCCCGCATTAGCCAGTGGCAATAGTATGATTTTTAAACCTTCGGAAGAAACGCCATTAGGTGCGTTAAAGCTGGCAGAGATTTTTATTGAAGCGGGTGTCCCGGCAGGTGTATTTAATGTCGTTCAAGGTGATGGAAAAGTCGGGGCTTGGTTAAGTCATCATCCTGAAATTTCCAAGGTTTCATTTACCGGGGAAGTCGGGACGGGTAAGAAGGTGATGGCGGCTGCAGCTTCAACACTAAAAGAAGTCACCATGGAGTTAGGGGGTAAATCTCCGCTAATTATCTTTGATGATGCAGATCTGGACAGCGCAGTTTCAGGCGCTATGCTGGGGAACTTCTATACCCAAGGCGAGGTTTGCACTAATGGTACCCGTGTTTTTGTACATGATGATATTTATGACACGTTTATAGAGCGTCTGTTAGCGCGAACCCGTAACAATATTGTTATTGGTGACCCGATGAATCCTGAAACTAACTTTGGGGCATTAATCTCTGCTAATCACCATTCTCTAGTGATGAGTTATATTCAGAAAGGCATCGATGAAGGCGCCACCCTTTTATATGGAGGGCGTGCAATCAAACCGGACTCAGCACCAAAGGGTTACTATGTAGAGCCTACGATTTTTACCGATTGTCATGATGATATGACCATCGTTAAGGAAGAAATTTTCGGTCCGGTCATGTCGATTTTAAGATTTAGCGATGAAGATGATGTTATACAGCGTGCCAATGCTAGTGATTATGGTTTGGCTGCGGCAGTATTTACACGCGATATTACACGTGCTCATCGAGTTATCCATCAAATTCAAGCAGGCATTTGTTGGATTAACAGTTATGGCGCATCACCAGCAGAAATGCCCGTGGGTGGCTATAAATTATCGGGAATTGGTCGAGAAAACGGTGCTGAAACGCTGAATCAATATACCCAGATAAAAGCAGTCTATATGGGCCTAACCCCTCTGCAAAGTCCATTTTAACGTTCTTGATTATAATAGGAGGGGAGATAATGAGTGTTAGGGGAGCGAGGGTATGACGCAAAACAACAGGTTTGATTATATTATCGTAGGCGCAGGCTCCGCAGGCTGTGTGCTCGCAAACCGTCTTACCGAAGATGAAAGTGTTAGTGTACTACTGCTGGAAACCGGTGGCAGCGATAAGAGTATTTTTATTCAGATGCCAACTGCGCTTTCAATTCCGATGAATACCAAAAAATACAATTGGCAGTTCGAATCGGAGCCAGAGCCTCATCTGAATGATCGACGTATGCATTGCCCGCGTGGCAAAGTGTTGGGTGGCTCGTCATCAATCAATGGGATGGTCTACGTGAGAGGGCATGCCAAGGATTTTGATGAATGGCAAAGCCGTGGTGCCGAAGGGTGGGACTATGCGCATTGCCTGCCTTACTTTAAAAAGGCTGAAACGTGGGCGTTCGATGCCGATACAGATCAAAAAGACGACTATCGAGGTGATAAGGGGCCGCTTGCTGTTAATAACGGTAACAGAATGCAGAACCCATTATATCGAGCCTTTATTGATGCGGGTGAACAGGCTGGTTATCTTCGTACCGAAGACTACAACGGTAAACAGCAAGAAGGTTTTGGTCCGATGCACATGACAGTAAAAAACGGCGTACGTTGGTCTACTGCAAATGCTTATCTCAAACCGGTATTGAAGCGACCTAACCTGACAGTAATCACTCATGCTTTGGTTGAAAAAATATTATTAGTCGGTAAAACGGCAGTCGGTGTCCAATACGAACATGAGGGCCAAGGTAAAATAAGTCTGGTGGATAAAGAGGTTATTTTGTCTGCAGGTCCAATTGGCTCACCTCATCTGCTACAATTATCTGGCATTGGTTCAAAACCGGTATTGGAAAAGGCGGGGATTGAGCTTAAGCACGAGTTACCTGGTGTGGGTGAAAACCTACAGGATCACCTTGAATTTTATTTTCAGTTTAAGTGCAAAAAACCGGTTACCCTTAACGGCAAGCTTGACCTGTTGAACAAATTTTTAATTGGTGCGCGTTGGTTTTTCCTGAAGAATGGACTTGGCGCGACGAACCACTTTGAATCCTGTGGCTTTATTCGTTCAAAGCCGGGTGTAGAATGGCCAGATCTGCAGTATCACTTTCTGCCGGCAGCGATGAGTTATGACGGTAGCACCGCTTTTTCCGGGCACGGTTTTCAGGTGCATATTGGACATAACAAACCCAAAAGTCGCGGTTCGGTAACGGTTCAAAGTGCTGACCCGAGAGTGAACCCCAAGATTAGGTTTAACTATTTGCAGCACGAGGCTGATCGAGAAGGTTTTCGTGACTGTGTGCGTTTGACTCGGGAAATTATCAACCAGCCCGCGTTTGATGAGTATCGAGCGGGTGAAATTCAGCCTGGCGAGCAAGTGATTACCGATGCTCAGATCGATGATTTTATTCGTAATAATGTAGAAAGCGCCTATCACCCAAGTTGTTCCTGTAAAATGGGATCGGACGAAATGGCGGTAGTAGATTCTCAAACTCGTGTGCATGGTATCAACCAGTTAAGAGTGGTCGATTCATCTGTTTTTCCGAGTATTACAAATGGCAATTTGAATGCCCCAACTATTATGGTGGCCGAACGTGCGGCAGACCTGATTAAAGGGCAGGCAGTACTGGAGCCAATCGCTGCAGAGGTCGGTATGGATGCTGACTGGAAAACAAAACAACGTACTAATCAATAAAGAGCAATCAAACTAATAAAACTCTTGGAGAGTAAAAAATAACATGAAGAAATTCAGTAAGCTTGTGTCTATAAAAAATATTCTGTCAGCGATGGTGCTGACGTCATTGTCATTGCAAGTAACGTCATTACAGGCGAACGAGTGTGATACGGTAAGATTCTCCGATGTAGGGTGGACTGATATTACCGCTACCACGGCGACGGCATCTGTCGTGCTTGAGAGTATGGGTTATAAGACAAAAACCCAGCTATTGTCAGTCCCTGTCACCTACAAGTCTCTTGAAAACAAAGATATTGATGTTTTTCTAGGTAACTGGATGCCAACGATGGAAGGTGACATTAAGGCTTACCGTGATAAAGGCACCGTAGAGACGATTCACAAGAACCTGGATGGCGCTAAATATACCTTAGCTGTGCCTAAATATGTGTACGATGCAGGCGTAAAGAGCTTTGCTGATATCGTGAAATTTGCCGATAAATTTGACCAGAAAATCTACGGTATAGAGCCCGGGAATGATGGTAACCGTTTAATTCAGGATATGATTGACCAGAATGCCTTTGGTTTAAAAGGTTTCAGTGTTGTCGAATCTAGTGAAGCGGGTATGCTTTCACAGGTTAAGCGTAAGCAGCGTCGTGACCAGTGGATCGTATTCCTAGGTTGGGAGCCGCATCCAATGAATGCAAATTTTGAACTAATGTACCTTGAAGGTGGCGATGACTTTTTCGGCCCTAACCTTGGTGGCGCGACAGTGCATACCAACGTGCGAAAAGGCTATGTAGAAGAATGTAGTAATGTTGGCAAGCTTCTAACTAATCTGACCTTTACTTTACAGATGGAAAATGAAGTGATGTCTGCCATTCTAGATGAGGGAAAGAAACCAAACGATGCAGCAAAAGCATGGTTGAAGAACAACGCAAAAGTTTTGGATCAGTGGTTGTCTGGTGTGAAGACTATTGACGGCAAACCTGCATTATCTGCGGTCAAAGCAAAGCTAGGTTTGAACTAAAGTTCTATTAAAACTCCTTAGCTGAGCTATCTTCGCGAGGCGGGGAGTCAAAATTATTGTCATTCCGGTAATGTGTTAAACCGGTATTTATGATGATTAGTGCTATTTGATGTTAAAAAACAATGGATGCCGGCTGAAGAGTGCGCCGGCATGACGATAGTTTCTAATTAGCAATAAATTCAAACCATTCTGACGAGACTTACAAAGTGTCAGCATGGTTGATTTCTTTTTTCTAATGTAATGCGAACTGTTATGAGCTTGATCACTGAACATAAAATACCGATAGGCGACTGGGCTGAAGACCTGATAGATGGATTGATAGCGCATAGCGGTGATTTTTTTGACTACATTGCGATGTCATTAGAGTTCTTAATTCAGGGCTTGATTGATCTTCTTTCCAGTCTTCATCCACTCGTATTTATCGTGCTGGTTGCAGCTTTTGCAGTTTGGCGTCTGCGCCATTGGGGCACCCCTTTATTTTGTGCTTTATCATTATTGCTGATCTGGAACCTAGGCTATTGGCAACAAACGATTGAAACCTTGTCGTTAGTTTTGTTCGCGACTGGTTCATGTGTATTGATTGGTGTTCCGGTAGGAATTGCCGCCGCTCATCGTCCTCTGCTATATCGTTTTTTACGCCCGATCCTCGATTTGATGCAAACCATACCAACCTTTGTTTACCTCATACCAACGCTTACATTGTTTGGTTTGGGTGTTGTTCCAGGTTTGATTTCAACGATTGTTTTCGCCATCGCTGCACCGATACGGCTTACCTATCTGGGTATTTCAGAAGTGCCGTCAGAGTTACTGGAAGCGGGTAAGGCGTTTGGCTGTACGAATAGGAATTTATTAGTGAAAGTAGAAATCCCCGCGGCTATGTCAAGCATTAGGGCCGGCGTGACTCAATGCATTATGTTATCGCTTTCGATGGTGGTTATTGCTGCCTTGGTTGGTGCAGACGGACTGGGTAAACCGGTTGTCCGCGCACTAAATACAGTTGATATCGCGATGGGATTTGAAGCAGGTTTAGCCATTGTACTGGTCGCGATTATGTTAGATCGATTATCAAAGAGCAGGCATCAATAATGATTGAATTTAAGAACGTTGATGTCGTATTTGGTAAGCAACCAGAACGTGCTATCCAGTTACTGGATCAAGGAATGAGTCGAAGTGATATTCTTGATAAAACGGGTTTAACCGCTGCCGTTCGTAATGCCAGCTTATCAGTTGCAGAAGGTGAAATATGCGTTTTGATGGGCTTGTCTGGTTCTGGGAAATCAAGTTTATTGAGAACGGCCAACGGACTGAATCCGATTACCCGGGGAGAGGTGCGATTAGAAACAGATAAGGGCATGCAAAACTTTTTAGCCTTGGACGAGGCTGAAAAACGTAAAGTGCGTATGGAGCGTATTACGATGGTGTTCCAAAAATTCGCCTTAATGCCTTGGATGACCGTTGCTCAAAATGTGGCTTTTGGCTTAGAACAAAAAGGCTTGGAACGCTCCCATATTAATGAGCGTGTCATGCACCAGTTAGACCTCGTTGGCTTAACACAGTGGGCCAAAAAACGCCCTTCTGAACTCTCTGGAGGGATGCAGCAACGGGTAGGGCTGGCACGAGCGCTCGCGATGGAAACCGATATTATATTAATGGATGAGCCTTTTTCAGCTTTAGACCCGCTGATTCGTAATCAGCTACAAGATGAGTTATTACGTTTACAGGATCAGCTTCGTAAAACCGTGGTATTTGTTAGTCATGACCTTGATGAGGCCTTAAAGCTGGGTAATCATATTGCGATTATGAAAGACGGTGAAATCGTCCAACATGACACGCCAGAAAATATTGTTCTGAATCCTGCGGATGACTATGTGAGAAATTTTGTCGCGCACACAAATCCCGTCGATGTGGTAAAAGCGAATGCTTTGCTTCGTCCGTTAAGCGAGCTACGAGCATTGGATGATGAATACTGTTTAAGCCAGCGTCATGACTATTGGCTGAACTTGGGCGAAACGTCTTTGAAAAGCAGCGTTCGCTATGGCAGTAAAAAGCATGAACTACAAAATTGGCCGCCAGAAAAGCCTATTGAAACGTTGCAAAAACAACCAACATTGGTACACATGAATACCTTGATGAAGGATGTGATGGAAATTCGTTATCACACAGGGCACGGTGTACTTGTTGTGGATCAGAATAAAATAGTTGGTTATATCGGTGATAAAGATATTTATCATGCCATGCTTGGAAAACTCTTCGAAGAGGATTAAGTGAAAGTTAAACAATATATACCGATTATCAAGCTGCATGCCTCAGTAGAGGCACAATAAATATCGTCGGTGATGAAATGGTAGTGTAACTTTGCTTAGCATCCTTACCTTTCAACGATCTAGATAGAATAAAAACTAAACAAAACTATGTGTCTGGCGGTATTTGTGTGCGGGATAACTGCCTAAAATCCGAACATCTTTAGCAAAAAAGTTCAATTCTTCCAAGGCATTCACCATCCCTTGTTGCTTAGGGTATCCTGCAAGATCAATATGGAAGTGACTGGCCTCCATCGTACCGCCATCCATATAGCTTTCAAGTTTAATCATGTTTACGCCGTTGGTAGCAAAACCTCCCAAGGCTTTATACAAGGCTGCTGGAATGTTACGTACTGAAAATAATAGACTCGTAATATAGGCTTGTTTAGGGTTGTAGGCGTGTTCGCTGGCATTTTTTGCCAATACAATAAAGCGTGTTGTATTACCACTAACATCTTGAAAGTTATCTGCGACAACATTTAAACCGTAAAGCTCTGCCGCCAGCGTTGAAGCAATCGCTCCATGACTCGTATGTGTGTGTAGCGATGCTTTTTTAGCGGCTAAATCTTTAGCCGAAAGCGCTGTATCAATCGCAACTATTGGAGTGATGTTTAATGATTCTAGATGATGAAAGCACTGAGCCAAAGCTTGCGGGTGTGACGCGACGGTTTTAATTTGCTTTAACTCAACCCCTGGTAGCGCTAACAGACAATGATTTACGGGCTCAAAATGCTCACCTACAATTTGTAAATGTGTCTTGGGCAATAAACGATAAATTTCCTCTACCCGACCCGCTGTAGAATTTTCTAAAGGAATCATTGCATAATTAGCTTTTTCTTCTTCAACCAATAGCATTGCTGACTGAAAATCTTCACAAGCAAGTGCTTGATGAGAGGGGAAAACCGTTTTACATGCGAGGTGTGAATAAGCGCCTTCTACTCCCTGATATGCCACTTTTTGTTTGTTTTGTTCTTGATCAGTCACAACGCATTTTTTCCTTAATTTCAAATGTGTATTCAATGTTAATAGTGTACGCCATTATGATCACTAATAAACTCATGCCGGGTGGTTGAGTTCTTAAGTTTATTGATCAATAAATGCACAGTTTGGGTTTTGTACTAAACTTATATGTACTCTATAACGGCTTTTGCAAATTCAGTACTTTTCGTTTTATCAAAAGCATACTGAGACATTAAAAATGAAAATTAAAACGAAGCTTATATTAGGTACTTCTTTACTAGCGATTGTCCCAGTATTTATTTCTGCAATTCTCATTGGTTATGGTTCGATAACATCAAGTCAAAAAGCCTTGTCATTGCAGGTAGAAAATCAGCTGATTTCAATTAGAGACGCGACCGCAAATAATATAGAGAATTATTTTAAAATATTGCATAGCCAAATTATTACCCATTCCAGTAGCACTGAATCTGTTGATGCATTGGATGCCTTGAAAAGAGGCTTTGGCCGACACCGTATGTATTTAAGGCAGAGCGCTACAGAGGATGAACAAAAGCAATCCTTACTCAATTTTTATACGACTCAATTTAATGAAACGTATCAGCAAATAAATAATAAACAAAATCAAGATAGTGCTGACTATATAGCAAACCTTCCCTCCGCTAACATTGCTGTTCAATATGCCTATTTAAGTGAAAACCAAAATGCACCCGGTAAAAAACATCACTTAGATCAGTCCGAATTCGGAAGTTCCTACGATGGTGCTCACGGTTATTATCATCCCAACTTTAGGTTGTTCTTAGAAGAATTTGGTTTGCATGACATTTTTTTGATCGATAATGAAACAGGTAACGTAGTTTACAGTGTTTATAAACAGATAGATTTTGCAACATCTTTAACAGATGGGGTCTTTTCCGACTCTGGTTTGGGTCAAGCTTTTAGATTGGCCAAAGGCTCAACAACCAAAAATGCTGTTTTTATCACCGATAGTCATGCTTATACTCCCTCATATGAAGCGGCGGCTATGTTTATTTCTTCTCCAGTGTTTGATTCCGATAACAAACCATCAGGGGTCCTTATCTATCAGATACCAGCTAGCCGAATCAATGAGGTGATGACTCATGGTTCGAAATGGGAAGAAGTCGGTTTGGGGGTTTCAGGAGAAACATTTCTGGTTGGTTCTGACAAAACATTACGAAGTGAAAGTCGTTATATGATTGAAGGTCAGGGTGAATACCTAGAAGGCCTCAAAAGACTTGGCAGCCAATCACCTGAAATGTTAGAAAAAATGGCCCAGCAAAAGTCTGGGCTTGGACTACAAGTAATTGAATCAATTGGTGTTGAAGAGGCAATGAAAGGCCAGTCGGGTTTTAGACAGTTTATGAATTACCAAAACCAACAAGTATTCTCCGCCTACAAACCTTTAAAAATACAAGACTTGAACTGGGCAATAATGAGTGAAATTACCACTGAGGAAGCGTTATCTTCAATCACCAGTTTGAAATCAGAGATTACGATTACTTCAGTTGTTTCAATAATTCTGGCATTTCTTTTGGGGAGTGTTTCAGGTTTCTTTTTGATAAAAAGTATTATTCAGCCTATCAATAAAACCGTTATTTTATTGCAAGATATTGCTCAAGGTGAGGGGGATCTAAGTCAACGAATTGACCGCTCAGAGAAAGATGAGTTAGGTGAATTAAGTCAATGGTTTGATCTTTTTATATCAAAGCTTCAAACAATGTTCACTTCGATCGGTGAAAGCGTCTCAACTTTGGTGTCTTCGTCTGAAAATCTTAGCCGAGTTTCAGAAAATACTAAAACAAGTATTGTTAATCAACATAATGAAATTCAACAAGCAGCGAGTGCAATTACTCAAATGTCAGCATCTGCACAGGAAGTGCTCGGTAATGTACAGGCTGCGGCAGACAAGGCCCAGACTACTTTAAAACTTTCTGAAGAAGGAGAGGGTATTGTAAGAGATAGCCAACACTCGAATAAGGAACTTGCTAGCCAAGTTGATCATGCTTCAGAAGTTATTAACCAATTAAGTGAAGACACGAACGAGATTACTGGCGTTCTAACAGTGATAGAAAATATTGCAGAACAAACTAACTTACTCGCTTTGAATGCGGCAATAGAAGCCGCACGGGCTGGTGAATCAGGAAGAGGTTTTGCAGTTGTTGCAGATGAAGTAAGAACCCTGGCTCAACGTACTCAGGAGTCAACCCGTCAAATTCAGGATATTATAAACCGTCTGGAAATAGGCAGTAAGAATGCTGTTGATGCAATGGTGAGAAGTAAAGAAAGCTCAAGTGTTGCCGTTGAACTGGCAGGTTCAGTTCAGTTGGCATTCAATAACATTAATCAATCAGTCCGTGAAATAAGCGAAATAAACATCTTAATAGCGAGTACGTCTGAAGAGCAATCTGCCACAATTGATGAAATTGATCGAAATATTAATAATATTGCTGGTCTTTCAACCGATACAAATCAAGATGCTGAGTCGATTGCAAATTCAAATGTCGAACTTTCTACACTGGCAACGGAAATAGAAAAGGCGCTTTCAGCCTATAAAGTGTAAATCCCAATTTCGTATTTATGTTCGTTTTCTTGTTCAGTTTTCTGCTTCCCTCACTTCGGTAATGCTTGCGCTTAAAGGCATTGAGTAAATACCTTTAAGAACAGCATCTAGTTTTTTAGCAAACTACATACCTCTAAAATGAAGTTCTTCTACAAAACTGCTAGAAAAGCTTATTCGTAATGAAATAAATACTCATTTAGACTCTAAGTATGGGCTTTATTCTAAAAGGCGATATCTTTTGTATTTCGCCGTATTTAGAGATGAACAACAATAACTAACCAAACACTTTTTTTGATCAAATAAAAAGAGGTCATCATTGATGCAAAAATACCTTCATTCGATAAACGACAATGTACAAGCGAAACTAAAAAACTGGATTGAACACGTTTCGGAACAACAAGACCGTTCCGTGACAGGAAAATTTAACATGTCCGCCGCATTGAGGTTGCTCAATATTATGGTAGGACGATCAATACCCTTTGCAAGCCGAAACGGTTTTAAAGTCATTGATTTTAGACCCGGCTATATTAAAGCCTTGATCCCGTTGAAACCAAACAGAAATCATTTCAATGCGATGTATGCGGGAGCACTGTTTACAGTGACGGAATTACCGGCTGGTATCATCTCGAGCATTTGTTTCGATAAACGTTTTATTCCAATTCTGAAAGATCTGAAAATAGATTTTATACATGTGGCGAAAAGTGACGTGACTGTTGAATTTGAAATACCACCAGCTCAACTAAAGCAGTTAGAAAGTGAAGCGAATGAACACGGGAAAAGCTCTTTTGTTCTTGAGGGTGAAATTAAAGATTTAGATGATGTGGTCGTTGCAACAAGTTATGCGAATTATCAGATAAGGCTTCGAAATAGCTAGTAGGAGTTTCTATTAATCTATGTAGATAGACATGAATACGATATTGGCTGTTGCATATTGCCATAATCGCAGCAGCATCTTTTTTTCAGCTTACACGAAGGAATATTTATTATGATCATTGATGTTTGGGCTCAACATCCTACCAATCGTTTTATAAACCATCCCTGCTTTGACTCTTTGAAACGATGGACTCGCCAAAGCACTGAGAAACTAGAAGTACCAATGGATTTTACAGTAGCCGCAATGAAAAACTCAGGCGTAAGTAAAGCCTTAATGGCTGCTTGGTATGGACCTGATGGCGATTTAATTAGTAATGAAGATGTTAAGGAATGTATTGATCAACACCCGGACCTATTTGTTGGTCTCGCATCAGTTGACTTGAGGAGGCCTGTAGAAGGTGTAAGGACCTTGCGTAAGTATGTCAAAGAGCACGGGTTTAAAGGATTGAGAATTGTTCAATGGTTGTGGGATATGCCCTGTACTGACCCTCTGTATTACCCATTGTTGGCAGAATGTGTCGATTTGGATGTACCGGTTTGCCTACAAGTTGGACTGACAGGCCCTTTATGTACCTCTCGTACAGGACAGCCTTCCCATATTGAACGTATTGCTCTGGACTTCCCTGATTTGAAAATTGTTTGCGGGCATATCGGTTCACCTTGGCATTTGGAAATGATTGCTTATGCGCGGAAGTTCCCCAATGTATATATTGATACCAGTGCCTATATGCCGAAACGATACCCTGAAGAACTGGTTGACTATATGAAAAGCAGCGGTAAAAGAAAGGTTATGTTTGGTTCGAACTTTCCAATGTTATTGCCGGGCGAATGCTTGAAACAGCTTGAAATTCTGGAATTAGATGACGAAACGAAAAACAACTTTCTGTATAAAAATGCACAAGAGGTTTTTAAATTATGAAACTATTAGCGCTTCAAGGTAACTTAGGTTTCCTGTCTGTATTTGATGTAATGTAAAGAGGCGCTATGAAGCACTTATATATAGAGAGTGGGTGGGTAAATTCACTGGTAAAATCTTTCACTCGTCTCGGATTAGATGCAAACAAATTAACGTGTGATTTACCAGGCTTTGAACGTTGTCAGTTTGTTATTGGGCAAAGGATAGAGGTGAGCGTTGCGAGAAAGTTGTGGCATAGAGCGACCGATATGATAGACGACCCTCTGCTGGGACTTAGAGTAGGCCTGAGTCTGGACTACCGTTCTATCGGTGCTTTAATGCCAATTGTTTGGCATAGCCCGAGTGCGCGAGTAGCCTTGAATAATATCTTGAGATTTCAGAAACTTATTAGCGAAAGCGGTATATATAAGCTTACTGAACAAGACGGGGAGTTTGACGAAAAATCTAGTAGCCGTTGCGATAATGGATATATTAAATGTGAGTATGTCGCGGCACAAAATATCGTGCCGTTAAACCCGCATCAAGCACTTTCTGTGATTGTTGGAATGATTGGAATTATCGAGGGTATTTCCAGTAATAGAGTAAAGGTAAACCATTTATCGCTTCCACCATCACTGAATGCAAAGCTTATTTCAGCACATCTTGGGTGTAAGGTTATCAGCATGAAAGGTAATCTGTCGGTATGTTTCGCGACAAAATATCTTGATGAGCCGTTCGCTGGCTGTGATGAGCATCTGTACGAATTAAATAAATCTTTTGCTGAAGAAGTTTTGCGTTCAAAAAATGAAAGTATCGCATTGATTGATTCAGTAAAAAGCTTGATTGAGCAATGTGGCTTTGCCGCCGCGAGTATCGAGGCAGTGGAATCCCAGCTAGGAATGCATAAACGAACTCTCCAGCGTAATTTATCTGAACAAGGTACAAGCTACAGACAATTGAAGGAAGAAGTACTGAAAGAGCAAGCGGTAAACCAATTGGTCAGACAGAAATTCGAAGTTGAAACGATCGCTCAAAACCTTGGTTATTCAGAACCAAGTGCCTTTCATAGAGCATTCAAAACCTGGTTTGGCGTATCCCCCAAAAAATTTATTAGTTATTAAGAAGTAGAAATAATTTTCTTAATTTCGAAATATCCGTTCTTAGAATGGCAAGCTTTGATTCAGAGATCTTTTCACGTTAGCTACATACGTAAACGTTTTGTCATTCCGGCTGAAAAATACACCGGAATGACTCAGTACTGTATGCAAAGCTCAAGTTAAACTGATTACTCAGTACGGCCTAAAACGAGCACGTCTGGGTTCAGAATTCCTTTGGGATCAACCTTTTCCTTTGAAGCGGTTAGAATGTCTGTAAAGAAAGATGAGCGCTGATGTTCATAATAAGGCCGGTGGTCTTTTCCGACCGCGTGATGGTGGGTAATGGTTGCTCCCATTTCAATTATGATCTTGCTAGCGGTTTCCTTTATTTTCTGCCACTGCTCTAATTCTTTGCCGATTTCTGCTTTTGCTACCACCGTAAAATAAGGCGCAGGCCCGTCAGGGTAGACATGGGTGAAACGGCACGTAATGAAACCGGAGCCACAGGTTTCTTTAATGCATTTTTGAACTTCACGCTTGAGGGTGTTATGGAACTCGTGAAACTTGTCCCAAGTGATTGCTGTTTCAAAGGTTTCTGCAAGAATGCCCATTTGTAGCAATTGATCTCTTAAATAGGGAGCCTGCAAAAATGATTGCTTCCAACTATCTGCATTTTCAGTGTGTGCTTGACCTTTATTTTCTTCTACTTGTTGGGCGTTAAATTCTTGTGTTAAGGAAATCGCTTGTTTGAGTTTTTCGTCTACGGGGCCTATGGCGGATTCAAAACCTAAAAGTAAAACGCTGCTGTTGCCATCTCCCAAACCCATGCTAAAGGATTCCAAAGGGTCGACTAACCTGCAATTTGAAGGGTATAAGCCCGACTGAGAAATTTTTCGAGTTGCATTAACTGCATCCTCATAATTTTTGAATAGTAGTGTGGAGGTGTTTCGAAATTTTGGTGCATCTTGAAGCTTCACCCAAGCTTCCGTAATAAAACCGAATATGCCTTCAGAGCCTAAAATAAAGCGTTCCTCGCTGGGGCCTGCACCTGACCCTGGCAGGCGTCTTGTTTCTGTTGCACCTTGCGGTGTCACCATGCGCACAGATTCAACTAGGTCATCAATGTGTGTGTATAACGAAGCGTAGTGACCGCCGGCTCTAGTGGCGATCCAGCCCCCCAACGTAGAAAATTCATAGCTTTGAGGGAAGTGTCTTAACGTCAGGTTGTAAGGTTTTAATGCCGCGTCTAAAGCTGGGCCATAAATACCAGCCTGAAATTTGGCGCAACGAGACGTTTTATCCACTTCCATTAATTGATCAAAGTGTTTCATATCAACACTGATTGTGCCTTTGAAATAAGTATTTTTCGTGGGCTCTACTCCACCGACAACGCTTGAACCACCGCCGAATGGAATCAGAGCTACAGTGTTTTCCTCGGCGAAGCGGATCAAATTCTGAAGCTCTTCCTCGGTTTTTGGATACGCGACATAATCGGGTGGGTTGGGAAATTCACCTCGTAAACCGCGAATAATATCGTTAGTAGATTTACCATAACTATGAGAGAGTCGGTCAAATCTATCATGCGAACAACTATTTTTAATAGTATTATCAAGTTGAAATCGTGGAGCACGTAACGCGACTTGTTCTATCGGGAGAGGGGACTGGGCGATTTTGTCTTCAACATTCAAAACCTGACACAAAAAGCTGACGGTTTTTTTTAGGGCCCTTGAATCAACTTGTTGATCTTCGTATCCCCAGCCCCAATATTTGCGATTCTTGTTCATAGTCACTTTTCTCCGTTCATTAGGTTAAAACCGATAATGTCTTTATCGGCTAACAATTAGCCTTATACAGATTTTAAATATAGCGTTTGTCACTCAGAGCGTCATTGACACTAAGCGAGCATTATTGACATTATGCGACATCACAAAGTGAACTATTTGCCGCAATATGATTTCATAATATTGAATTGTGAAAATAAAGAGAGACATAACATGCTTAAAAAAGATCAAACAATATTGGTAATTGTAGATGTACAAGGCAAACTGGCCCAACTGATGTCAGATAAACAGCACCTGTTTGAAAGTCTTCAAAAAGTGATACAGGGTTTTAAAGTGTTGGATCTACCCATGATTTGGCTAGAGCAAGTGCCGGATAAACTTGGAGCAACTATTCCGGAAGTTGCTAATTTATTACCCGAACTAAAACCCATAGCCAAGACATCTTTTGGCTGTCTGGGTAGCAATGAATTTAGGTGTGCATTAGAAAAAACAGGACGTAAACAAGTTGTCTTGGTAGGGATAGAAGCGCATATTTGTGTCTATCAAAGTGCATCCCAGCTTTTGCAAGAAGGCTATGAAGTAACGGTGATTGGTGAAGCTGTCTCTTCGCGCACATCGGCTAACTATCAGGTCGGAATAGAGCGAATGGCACAAATGGGTGCAGCGATTTCCTCAGTTGAAATGTTACTGTTTGAATTGTTACAAAAAGCAGAAGGACCTCAATTCCGAGAGCTGGCCACACTGGTCAAGTAGTGTGGCATTAAACGTAAATTTGAGGGCTCTGCATAATTCGAGGTGCCCTTCCTTTGCACTTTGAAAAACTAAAGCGGTGCGCGCTGAACTTCTGCACTATTTCTGTATACGGCTTCTGCATCCAGATAAGTGTGTTTGGATTTAACTAGACCATCTTCAAACGTAATGATATCAATTAGCTCCATTTGGTAAGTCTTCCCCGTAGGTAAAAACGTTGTGCTGCCGTATTGGTACGGTTTGGTTGGCGTTACCGTTGCGACATATCGAAAAGAGATAAAATCTGCGCCAAATTGAACTTCCTGTGCTTCGGCTTTGTAATCTGGCGCGGTTTCAAAAATCCGTTCTACGGCTTTTCTGATTTCTTTGCGTCCAGTAGCGGCTTGATGCCCAATAAAGTGCATCGTAAATACCGAGTCTTCTGTGTGCATTGACACTATTTTATCGACATCATGACTAGCCCATGCTTCGCCATATTCTTGAGCTGCTGGTCCGATGGTTAGTTTATGGACAGCCTCGCAGCCCGACAGTATAAGCGCGAAAGTGACTAGAAGAGAAAAACTAATCGTATTTTTTGTCATCTTGTATACCTTTTTATTATGTATCGTTGTTAAAAGAGCGTTCTGGGGAATTCACAAAATTGCCTGCGCCATTAGTTTGTCTCGAGCAGGTTTGGTCATCACACCCATCATGAAATCTTGTATCAATAATAAGAGTTCATCGCGTGCTTGTTTCTTGTTTTCTGCGGTGAAGATGCTCATGTTTGCATTAATCAATATGCCATAAATTGCATCAACTAATAGGGCTGTGGTATAGGGTTTAAGCAGCTGCCTCGCTTTGAGTTTATCTATTGTTTGTATCAATAATCCCATCGTGCATTCTTCATCAAGTTTGCGCCAGTTTATCCAGCCTAAGATGGATATTGCTTCTTGTATTGGTATACCAATTCCGCCATCCGATATGGCACAATCAAGATAGACTTCGCATTGCTTGATGGTATCTTGCCAAATGTCTTCGGTTTGTTTTACTTTTCCGACTGCCGCTGCGACGTCTTCTGCTTGCTTTCGGTAGCACGCAGAGAAGATGTCTTCTTTGCTTTCAAAATGATGATAAACAGCCCCTTTGGTGACACGGGTCTGTTCGGCAATTTTACTTAAAGATGTATTGTTAAAACCATTCTTGGCGAATAGTTTGCTCGCTTGCAGTATTAACGCGTTTCGTGTGGCTTCTGCGTTTTCTTCTCGTCGTGTTTTAGTGCTCATCTATTAAACTATCCAAATTGTGACTTGTTAAGTTGCTGATAAAGATTGCCAATCTATCTGAATTGGCATCAGAAAATTTGACGGATCCATGCTTTAATAAAGGTAAGAGGCTTACTTAAGAATAGAGCAAACTTTCCAGCCGGAGAGTTGATATCTCGCATAATACCGAGCTGGGTGAGTATGGTTAGTACGTCGAAGTTGACGCGTTCGCATACAAGCTCAATGCCTTCAAAAACAAATACATTACACATGCGGTATGAAACAAACTTTCCGGTTGGAGGAATGCCATGCCATGCCCCTAGATGAGTGCCCTTAAAGGTTGTTTCAACTATGACGGCATCCTTAGCATGATGAATATGATGTGTTTCAAAAGTGAAATCTGGGAAGGCAGTCATTCCTTCTGACAAAAAGAACTCGACAGCCTGAGCTCCGTCATGAACCTCTCCGGTCGGAACCACTTCATAACGAGGGTGACTAAAGGTACTGACTGTTGTTAGTACATTTTTTTCGACTTCCGCATCCATATGTTCTTGAATGATTTTTTCGCGTGTTGATTCGATCATTTCTTGTGTGACTGTCATTGAGGTTTTCTCGCTGCTCGGTCTATTTTCTTATCGGCTATACCCATACTTGATAGCATCGATTGAATGACTACCCACCTTAATGGCTCGGGTGGCAATGGTAGTTTTTTCCGATTCACCAAAACACCGGCATCGCCCAAATCCTTATCACAGATAAAATCACTGATTACTTTGCCGCTATAACTCGCCATGGCGATACCATGGCCACCGTATCCCGCCGCGTAATAGACATTTCCTTGACGAGACATATTCCCAAATGAAGGTATAAAATCTGCTGATATGGCCACCCGGCCTGTCCAACCTACATCAATTTCAATATCAGGGAGTTCTGGGAACCGTTCGCGTAGCACCTGTGCTAATTCATTAAATATTTTTGGATCATCGGCTTGAGGGTGGTGGGTGCCATATCCTAATCGAGCGCGTTTAGTTCCTACTAAAATGCGTCCGTCAGGCGTAAGACGTAAATTTTCGATAACCCTGTGAGAGGTGTGAATGCCTTCTTGTTCATGCCAACCAATGCGGGATCGTTGTTCTTTGCTTAATGGCTTGGTCACCAAAGCAGATACTGACAGCGGAACAACCGTATGTTTTAGTTTACCGAGCTCTCCAGAATAGGCATTCGTCGCTAAAACACACTTTTCAGCGAGAATGGAGCCTGAGCTGGTTGTCACCGTTACAAGGTTGCCAGACTTGATCTTCGAGACCGGGCTATTCTCGAAAATTTCCACGCCCACTGCCAGCGCTAAATCGACCAGACATCTCACGTACTTTACCGGATTAAGTGTGCCCCCCATTTTTTCGTGGAACCCACAAACAATCGATTTTGGAATACCACGATGCGTCAGAGCGCTGCGGTCCAGCATTTCTGTTTTAAGACCAAGCGAGTTATAAATCTCAGAGAAGGCATGAAGCTTATCCATGTGAGATTCGTGTACACCGGCCATAATATTGCCATTAGCAATATAGTCGCAGTTTTTACCGCTCAAATTGATATTGGTTTGCACATTTTCGATGGCTTGCGCTAACACGTTGGCGAGGCGTTGTGACTTTTCTCGACCATGCATTTGTAGTGTCCAAAGGGGGTTAGCGCCCAGATCTATCGCGACTTGGCCACAATTTCGACCGCTTGCACCAAACCCCGCTCTTTGCGCTTCTACGACACCAACAGAGTGGCCAGCCTTACGTAATTCAATGGCGGCCGACAAACCCGAGAAACCGGCACCAATGATAACAATGTCAAATTTCTTATTCCCTAACAGGGGAGGGAGAGTAGTGAGTGAGTTTTTTTCCTGATCGAGCCAAAAGCTATAAGGAGAAAATGCTCTCATTGGTAAAGTTGTCATTATGGGGGCTCCAAATAATAGTGCATACTTATGGTATTGTACATACCTAGGGTATGTCAAATGAATGCTAGTCTAGAAACTTCAAAGCATATGACACGAGTTGTAGCGAAAAGGATATAAACGGGAAGGTGTCAGAGGTGAATGGTATTTACTTAAGGGTAATACATTTGTAATTTCAAACTCTTCATTATGTGGGTCGGTATTCACTGTTGATATCACAAGAATTAGTTAGCGACCCTAATGAAAACTACTTATTTAAGTTACTTTACCCGCTGGTTGAAAAACGAAGTATTTTGAAAATAACAGTTTTTAACGATTAGTTCGGCAGTTTAACTATGCGTTTTTCCTCATGACTCTTATACTGAAAGTCCATCAGGAAAATACTCGCAGAGCTTAAATTTATGGCGCTTTGGAACTTAGAAGGTAGTCTGGACGAAACCAAAACCATTAGAAAATCACCAATTACGAATTTCCCCTTTGTCATTGGTAGAAGCAAGTCGCTTGATATGGTGATTTTACGTTCCGGTATTTCTCGAGAACATGCTGAAATTTTTAAAAAAGATGGCCGACTTTACATTCGTGACCTCGGATCGACCAATGGAACCTTCGTACATAAAAACCGTATCTCAGTTGACACCTTAATCACACATAATACCGTCATTCATTTTGCCGAGGTTGAATTCAAGTTAATCGACATAGAGTTCAAAGCACCGACTGACGAACTATTAACGGTGGTAATGAATATGGCTGATACACCTGAATTAAACGCTAAAACCGCCAAAAGGCGGAGTGCGAGAGGGTCGTTATCCTCAACAGCTAGCCCACCCAGAGCTAAACACATAAATGAGGAAAGAGCAGCCAATCCTGTCGATACAGTTGAAGTAGAAACGATTGACACACCTCCTGATCCAGTCTCAATTGCGGAGCCTCACTCCCAAAGTGCCCACCCCAGTCCAAGCTATTCATCAAATGAAAAAGTGTTTATTCAGGGAGGGGTTGACGATTTAAATAGACGCATGCACGCTCGGCGAGAGGTTCGCTGGCCCGCAATGGTGACACTAAAAAACCAACAATCTGTCCAGTGTACGACCAAAGATCTCAGTGAGGTAGGGCTATCGCTAAAGTCGCCAGTCAACCTACAGGTACAAACCTTGGTGAAAGTGGATGTTAAGGCCTTTTACAAAGGGCGAAACCGACAATTTACTACTCTTGGCGTTGTTAAACATTCGTTATTAGCAGAAGATAGTTTTACAGTCGGCATCCAGATAAAACAATGCGCCAAGAGTTGTAGTGAGTTTATGGTGAAATTTGCGAATCACCAGATCTAGCTAGTAGTGTCATATCACTTGTTATTTGACCAATACCCAACGCACTAACCTGCGTCTTTACTTGGCGTATTTCATATAAATCTTTATTTTTATAAGGTGGGATCGTGAACGACGGATTAAAATTATCGACCAAATTAATTGTGATGCTCTCAACCTTATCAATGATAATTTTACTATCCGGTCCACTGGGGTATAAAAGTGAAGTTTTACCTTTGCAGCCAGCTTTGGTTTTGCTCATCGTGGCACTTGGTACCGCTGGCCTAGCATTTATCGGATCGTTAATTATGTTGGTTTTGGCTATAAAGGCTGATTTGATACGTAATCGAAACTTTCTATTAATGGCTTTGGCGCTCTCTCTTGTGCCTACTTCCTTAGTGGGTTTACAGTTAAAGAAAGCGATTACACTGCCTGAGATTCATGACATTAGTACGGATATCTCCACCCCGCCATTATTTAATAAAATTGTACAACTTCGAAAAGGTGCTCCCAATGACCTTGTCTATGAATACAAAGGCTCTTCAAAAAAACTAGCAGAGTTGCAGCTAGCGGCTTATCCTGAGTTGAAAACAATACACTCACATCTAACAGTCACCGCTGCGATAGAGCGAGTAGTTACCGTGCTAAATGAACTTGGCTTGGACATTGTGCATGTTGACCAAAATGAAGGTTTGGTAGAAGCCACTGCCACCACATATTGGTATGCGTTTAAGGATGATGTGGTTGTTCGCATTAAAGCTCGTGATCAGGGTAGCCTTATCGATTTAAGGTCAGTGTCAAGAGTAGGCAGAAGTGATGTGGGAGCAAATGCTGCTCGCATCATGGCCTTTTCATCAAGATTCTAAATCAATTTTTTGTCATGTTTTCTGATTAAATTTTCAGCTTATGTGCTCAGATAACATGAGTAATCACATTACCGTTTTAACGATTGTGCTCGAATAAGCTCCCTGAACACCATCACTATCGATTGTGGCAATCGCAAAATAGTAAGTACCTGCCGACAAGTTTTCCAGCAGATAATTATCGATTAAAGCACCATTAACAACAACTTCTGAGTCTAAATTTGAGTCACTGACACCATAAGCAATCATGTAGCCATTTATTTCGAATAGTTCAAGATCGTCACCGTTCTCTCTTTTCAGGGGAATATCCCAGCTCAACTCTATTGAAGCGAGGGTCGTGACTGCGTTAACCGTTACTAAAACCGTAGCCGTTGAGACACCGCCCTGACCATCATCAATGGTATAGGTAATGGTGTCGGAGCCACTAAAGTCCTGTGATGGTGTATAAGTAATGACGCCGTTGCCTTCTAGTACCAAGTTACCGTTCGCTGCTGTCGCGCTAGTAACAGTTAAACTATCGCCATCGATATCAACATCATTTGACAGTGAATTAATACTCACAGGAACATTCTGATCTGTGCTGGCACTATCGTTTTCGGCGATTGGCTCATCATTGACTGCGGTAACGTTTACTGATGCGGTGGCGGTAGCGACTCCACCCTGGCGATCACTAATTGTATAATTGATGGTGGCCATTCCATTGAAGTTAGTATCAGGCGAGAATGTTAACGTATTTTCAAGGGTGCTTGTAACGGTGCCTGTGTTCACTGTTGCGCTGGTAATTGTTAAGTTATCGCCATCATCGTCACTATCGTTTGCTAACACGTTAATGGATATTGAAGTGTCTTCTGCTGTGCTGACGGCATCATTGGTGCCAACAGGGCTGTCATTGACAGCGTTGATCGTCACGGTGACTGTGGCTTCGGCCGAAGCACCTTGACCATCGTTAATACTATAGGTAATAAGTCCAGTGCCGCTGAAGTTTGCAGTGGGTGTAAAGGTTAGAGTATTTAGACTGCTAATTGAGACTGAACCATTGATCGCGCTCGCAGAAAGAATGTTCAGGTTATCCCCATCTATGTCAGTATCATTCGCTAATACGTTAACGGAAACTGAGGTGTCTTCCAATGTACTTACTGCGTCATTAGTGCCAATAGGGCTATCATTTACAGCATTGACGCTGATCGACACAGTTGCTGTTGACAGACCTCCCTGACCATCACTCAAAGTATAGGTGATTGATGCTGTGCCGTGAAAGTTGCTATTAGGAATAAAGGTAATAGAGTGGTCTGAATTGATAAGAGCATTACCTTGAGTTGAAGTAGCACCTGTAATGCTTAAGATATCGCCATCGTTATCTGAGTCGTTTGCCAATACATTGATGGTGACTGAAAAATCTTCTTCAGTTGATGCTAAATCATTGACAGCAACCGGGTTTGTATTTGTTGGGTTCACAACTACGTTGACGGTTAACAACGCACCGAATGAGATGACCGAGCCGACGCTATTGGAAACAACAACATCATAAACACCTGCCTGATTTGTTTCCGTATCAAGTATCTGGTAACTAGTGTTAGTTTCTCCTGTAATCGCAACGCCATCTTTGCGCCACTGGTAATCAAGTTCTCCGCCGCCTATCGCTAGAATAGTGAAAAGCGCATTGTTATGTTCTGTAACACTTAAAGACGAGGGTTGTTGGGTAATGGTTACCGGTTCGATTATATCTGGAGTAGCAGAAAGTTCTTCGTATTCTTGCTGAACCTCTGTGCCAATGTTGTTTAATAGTGTTGTCTGAGTCGTAATATTAGTATCTGAAAGCAAGCCCTGAACAATTTCTCCCGCTTCATAGAATAAATCGTCTAAGGCTACATCGGGTAAGGTGCCCATATTTGTAGATGAGAGAGCGCCGGAAGATGACATTTTCTGAGCGGCATGGTTGAGTACCTCGTCAATACTTTCCCAGTCAGGAGAGTTTACTAGTGCCAGAAAAGAAGCCGACATAATGGCTGTTTCCAGCTCCGTTTTGCTAAGGCTTGCGTATTGATCAAGCTTGGTGATGTCGGGTATGGCCAGTTCTAGAGCGTCAGCATCAAGACCGAATACCGTTTCTATATAACGTTTGCTCGCACTGATATTCTCGGCTGTTAAACCTTCGGGTTCAGCTTCTGCTCTGGAAATAGCTAAGTGAGTGAACGGTGTGATATGTACAAAGTTGTCTCGATTTCCTTTCGAAACTTCCATTACATTTCTCAGGGAAAAATTGTCGCTTAGGTTAAATTTCTCACCAAAGGCTATTGTTGAAGTCGAGCCACTGGTTGTGCACCCTGCAACGACGTCACAAGTCATACTGGTCTGGTTATCTGCCGTCATGGTAACCATTACAAGGGATGATTTTGTGTTGCCTGGCAGCTTAAGTTTATAGCGTCCGTTAGCATCAGTTCTAACCTCTCTGCCTAGGGGGGTTGTTGATGTAACCATGACGCCTGCTTGTTCTTCAATTATATAGGCTTGCACAATGCCATTTTCAACCACACCTTTTACGACGCTCCCATCAAGCTCTATCGATGAGTCTTTACTTGGTATTTGATCGTTGTTACCACCACCGCTGCTACCACAACCTACAAATAAGGCGCAAATGGCGACTAAAATAATAGTTTTTAATCTTATGCTGATATTGAGCGGTGTGTATGTCATAACCCTACCTGCTTTTGAATTACAGTGAATATGGGTAGGAGTGTATGTAGTAAAAAGTCATAAAGTGTCGATAATTCGCACATTTATGTCTATTTTGTAGTCATTATTTTGACGACATTTCTTTTTTGTGGGCTAGACTGCATGTGAAAGTGAATCGATTTCACAGTTTTTTACAATTCACATCTGCACTTGTGGGGGGAGAATTCTGCTAAACCGAACTTCAATGGAGGGAAAATCTATCCTTATAATTTACACTTATTTATATACTTAAATATAAAATCTTGATACGAAACTACCATTCACCCAGTAAATTAGAGTAAAAATCTGACATGTTGTAAGGAGTATTTTACTAAAATAGAAAATTCTAGAAAATAGAAGATTCCAAGCCCGCAGCCATATACATGCCCAACTCTTCGCACTCTGTAATAAATGATTCTTGAAAATCGCCTTTGCAGACTAAGGGTTTGTGGACTTCTCGCCAGCGTAACCCCGTTACAATAGTCTGAGTCGCTCTTTGAGCTCCAGTGCCGTCATGCCCTGCACGAATGTATAAAGAATAGGGAAGTCCTTGTGTTTTCTCCAAGCAGGGGTAGTAACACCTATCGAAGAAGTCTTTTAAAGCTCCACTTAAATAACCTAGGTTTTCGGTCGTCCCCAGAATTATTGCATCTGCAATTAATACATCTTCAGGTGTCGCCTTTAGCGGTTCAATATGAATGGCCGTAATGCCTTCAATGTCTTCATGTTGAGCGCCTTTTAAAATGGCACTGACCATTCGAGATGTGTTGGGTGATGGGGTGTTAGCTATGATAAGTAAGGTTTTATTCTTGGTAGTCATGAGGAATACTCTATCAGACTAGGCTGGTTGCCTAGCCTGATAAATGAGAGTTTAGTAAACCGACTCAGCTTGACTTAATGCCTTGTCAGTATCACATTGATGGCCTTGCTCATTTAATACCGCACCTAATGAAGCAATACAAAAAAGAACGTTTTTCTTGCTACAGCCATTACCCATCAAACCTATGCGCCATGCATTACCTGCAAATTTTCCTAAGCCGGCACCAATTTCAAGGTCATACTGCTGAAGCAAAGTTGTGCGAGTTTTAGCATCATCAACGCCTTCAGGAATTTTGACAACATTTAATTGTGGCAGGCGAATGTCAGCATCAACCAACATTTCGATACCTAAGACGTCAAGGCCAGCTACAAGGGCTTTATGGTGTAAAGCGTGTCGTTCATAGGCCGCTTCAAGACCTTCTTCCTTAAGGATCAATAATGACTCATGTAGGGCATATAAGCTATTTACGGGAGCCGTGTGATGGTAAGCCCGTTTTGCATTTTGTCCCCAGTAGTCCATGACTAGTGTTAGGTCGAGGAACCAGCTGAAGTTTTTACTTGGCTTGGTTTTGATTTTCTCGACTGCTTTTGAACTGAAGCTAACAGGTGATAAACCAGGAATACAAGATAAGCATTTTTGAGTACCTGAATAGATCGCGTCGATTCCCCATTCATCGACTTTTAATTCCGTTCCACCTAAAGATGTCACTGCATCAACAATCGATAAACAGTCATACTTTTGAGCAATCGCACAAAGTGATTTTGCATCAGAACCTACGCCTGTTGAGGTCTCAGCATGTACAAATGCCAATATTTTGATATCTGGCTGGCTCGCTAGTATTTTCTCAACTGCAGCAGGGTCAACCGCTTCACCCCATTCACATTCAAGTGTTTCTACTTGCGCACCGGCGCGTGATGCAACTTCTTTCATGCGCATGCCAAATACACCATTAATGCATACTAATACTTTATCGCCGGGCTCAACCAAGTTCATAAAGCAGGTTTCCATGCCAGATGAACCGGGTGCAGAAACTGGAATGGTTAGCTCATTTTTAGTTTGAAAAGCGTATTGAAGCAGGCTTTTGATCTCATCCATTAAGGTAATGAATGTTGGATCGAGATGACCGACTGTTTGCTGTGAAAGTGCTTTTAAAACGCGCTCAGAAACATCAGAAGGACCGGGGCCCATTAGTATTCTGCTGGGAGCTTGGAATGATTGCATAGAAATGATCCGTGTAGATTGTAAGATGGAATTTATTGTCGTGCGTGCAGTATAGCGGGGAGAATAAGAAAAATGCACATCAAAATGCTAGAAAAGATCTTGATGTGCATTGGTTTTAACTATTTGAAACAATTATCGAGCTCGTTTTAAGCTGTTTTTAGTAAAGTCGCCATCTTCCAAACCAGTTTTGAATTTATAATTTGTCCAAACCAAATCAGTACTTTTTCCTGTTTGATGGTTTTGCATGGCCATTTTTTCAGGGCGCCAGAACTGACCTAAATATTGTTGAAAGTTAACCGCGGTTAGTGTTTTTAGTAACGATTTTTTGCGATCAAAAAACTCAATTTTGTATACGCGATATTCGTTTTGATCTATCCAGGCTGTTTGACTGGTATAGCCAGAGTTTTTATCAGTAGGGAAACGCTGTACGACAAAACATGTAAACTCACCACAAGGCTCGTCCCTCAAATGTTGATAGGTATATTTTTCTACTTCTTGGGAGCTTAAGTCTTCAAAAGCAAATTCACTGCCCATGAAAGGCCCTGACTTATTTTTTGAAGCGATACGCTTAACCCGCTTTAATGCAGGTAAAAATAGCCATTGATCATCTGAAGCTGTTTTATGTGAGAACGTTAAAAGTGCAGTGCCGCGCACATCTTTAGGCTGGTCGAATATCGTCATGCTTTTATCGCCGTCCGACTCGACCTCTAAGCTTTTAACGCGTAATGCTCGTGCGCTTTCTTCGCCACGTTTGTTGCGTAAGGTCATGGTCATATCTGCAGTACTATCTTGCCAACCGGTATTGCGCTTATCAGATTCTACCGCTATAGCTAAACCTTTTTCTTGTGGAGTTTCAGCAAAACTAAGCTCCCCAAAGCAAGACAGTAAAACCAGTGAAGAGACAAATTTTGTATATTTTGTGCGTATTAGCATTCAGAAAACCTCTAACATTTATTATTTGTAAACGACTGATAGAAATGAATTTAACATTACTTACCGCCTGAATTCGATATATATCTTGGGAAAGTCTTTTTCAGCGTTCTGAAACGACCCCTATTTTATGACATAACTTGTTCCTGTCTGGCTGTTCTTAGCTCTTGTTTGTGTTGTAACCGTTTTTTCTTGTTGCCAACTAAATAGAGCAGTAACGGTGGTAGGAAGAAGAAATCAACTAATAGCGCCGTGATGATAGTCACTGCTGTCATCAACCCCATATCAGCATTCATTGAGAAATCTGAAATCGCGAGCACTGAGAAGTTGGCAAACAAAATAATGGTTGTAACAAATAATGCAACGCCTACAGTATTAAAAGCATAGCGAATGGCATCTTCTGTCGAAAGTTCATTTTCTCGTTTTGCACGTAAAAACTTGCTAAGGAAATGCACCGAGTAGTCAACAACAATTCCCAGCGTCATTCCAAAAACGACTGACAATCCGATGCCTATTTGACCATTGACCATACCCCAGATACCGAATGCGACAAGTGCTGGCAATAAGTTCGGGAGCAAACTAATTATGCCGTAATAAGCTGATCGAAGACTAATTGCAAGAATGATCGAGATAATAATCAAAGCAATGAAAGTGCCTTGTAACATGGATTTTATATTGGACTGACCAATATGGGCAAACATGACATCACTGCTTGCGCCATTTGAAAATTCGACTTCGGGGATATTTTCTCTAAACCAGGTAGTGGAACGTTCTTGTAGCGCGAGTAACTTGGCCGTTGATGTTTTGGCTAAAGCGCCAGTCAGGCGAGTTTCTGACTTATCAAAATTAACCTGATTATTTAAATCAAGACCATAAGGTAGTGACATTTCATATAGTAATAAATACTGCGCAGCGAGTTCTGCATTTTCAGGGAGTTTGTAAGCCTTTTCTGCATCACCATACATATTCTTGTTAAGGCGTTTCATGACATCAGTAAAGCTGGAAACATGTTGAACCTCTGGCTGTGAGCGTAACCAAATAGCCGCTTTTTCTAAACCTTTTAGGTATTCTGGCTGGCTTATCCCTCCGGCTTCTGATGCTTTAACAATAAACGAAATGTTGCCTAAACCTGTTAAACGAGCGCGCGTGAAGTCAGCGGCTTCTCGGGCACGCATGGACTCATCAAAATATTCAACCCAGACATCGTTTAATTCGTTTTGGGGTAAGAATGATATCAATGCGGCCATTACAGCAATACTTGCCACAAGAATAGTTCTGGCGTGTTTGATAATCCTGTTAGCAAGTTGCTTCGGCCAGCTATTTTCGTGTTCATGTTTATCAATAGCTTTTACTTTAAAGGGTAGTGCAACGACTAATGCAGGCAGTAAGCAAACGGAGAAAATCCAAGCACCGGCAACGCCTATGGCAACAATGTTACCTAAATCTCTAAAAGGAGGGGAGTCACTGAAGTTAAGTGATAGAAATCCAATGATCGTGGTAATACTCGTTAGAAAAACAGGTTGTTGATTGATTCTCAGGCTCTCAATCATCGCAGCGGCTTTATCTTTTCCCGCCTGCATTTGTTGGAAAAAAGAGGCGAGAATATGAATGGCATCTGCGACGGCAAGTGTCAAAATCATTGTGGGGGCATTGGCTGAAGCGGTCGTGATATCGATACCCAGCCAGGCTGAAATACCAATTGCAAAAAATATTGACGCAAAAATAATGATAAAGACGGCGGTTGTACCCGAAATAAGCGTGATAAGACTGCCGCTAGCGATATACATATAAGCGGCAATGCACACGAGCGTGATTAAAAGCGCTAGTGGGACGATATGCGTCAGGTCATAAATAGATGCTTCTTTAAAAGCGTTATCGACAATCATTTGGCCTGCCAGATAAATTTTCATGTCGGGGTATTGCTCTTTGAACTGGGCTTGGACTTTGTAAGCCGCTAAAGCTACCTCAGGTGTTTCTTTGCTCGGGTCAATGCCAGGCATTTCCATTGAAACATTTATGGCCGTCACATCTGCTTTTTCAGAGATTAAGCGGTTAACAAGAGAGGGTTCATTCAAGGCAACAGATTCTGCAAATAACAGTTCTTGATCAGTCCGCTGAAGGGCGTCATTTATTAAATTATCAACTAACAAATCATCATCTTCAGCAATCGTATGTTGGTAGTTAGTGACCGAATCAACCCGAATCGAATACGGAAGTTGCCAAGCAAGGTCTGTGAGTTGTTCAATAATGGCAAGATTGTTTTGAGTGAATACTTTGCCATCTTTTGGTGCCAATACAAACATCACATTATCACTTTTGGTGAAAGTTGCTTGTAGGTCTTCAAAGGCTTTTAGATTCTCGTTATCTTCACTAAAAAAAATACGATAGTCCGAACTGAATTTGGTTTTAGGCAAGCCACTTGCTGCTGACAGAACAACAATAAATGAAACAAGAATGACTAATAGTTTGTGTCGAATGATGAAATTACTGATTCGATCTATCATGAGCTACCTATAAAATACTGTGGCATAAATGGATGATGGTCGTTTTATGACTGTTGGTCACGGTTTGCAGGATACTGTCTGTATGTGCTTTTGGCAAGCAGAAAATTATGGCTCTCAAAGCAACAGTCTGTATCAATATCGGAGCGTTACCTGTCTTTGTGTTTCTGATATTGTTTTAATTTGAGCTTTCTGGGAGGAATCTTCCTATCACTATTAATAAGCAAGCCCGAAAATATGAGCTAATGCTTGTTTGCGTAACGCTTGTTGCTGCAGCTGGCTGGGTCTTTACCAAAAATGCGCTTGCTGAATTCACACCACATACATTTTTAGCTATTCGCTTTTCCTTAGCTGCTTTGCTTTTAGCTATTTTGTGCTGGTCTGAATTGAAACGTACCAGTCAAGCTCAATTTATTCGTGCATTTGGTACGGGAATATTGCTTGGGTTAACGCTACTAATGTGGATTTTGGCATTAGACCAGTCCGATAGCATCGGTGAAGGCGCATTCATTGTTAGTCTAACCGTCGTATTTGTCCCCTTAATTGGGCGCTTGTTTTTTGGTGATGATTTAACGACCGGTTTGTTATTAGCGCTTATCCCCGCAGTATCCGGTTTAGCCTTGTTATCGTTAAACGTTGATGAAAACCAAGCGCTAATCTTTTCCTTTGAACGGGCTCATTTGTTGTTTCTCCTCTCGACGATAGGCTTTGCGTTACACGTTACTTTTACCAGCAAACTATTTACAAAGAAAAACGGGCCGAGCATTTCTGCCATGCCTCTGGCGACCATACAGTTAGCAGCAATTGGGCTTGTTGCTACGATATCGGCTTTGATGACTGAAACTTGGCCAGCTGAAATAAGTGCGATGTCTTGGTTTTGGGTCTTATGCAGTGCAGTCATTGCAACCAGCTTACGTTTTGCACTACAAACCAAAGCATTAATACATCTTAATCCGAGTCATGCAACCATGATTTTTATGCTGGAGCCTGTGTGGGTTGGGATACTGGGTGCACTATTTTTGGCTGAACGCATGACAGAAAACCAAGTGTTAGGTTGTGTATTGATTTTCTCGGCTTTAGTTGTCTATCGAGCGCCTGCATTTTTGACTTTCTGGCGGCGAAAAAGTGCGGTTTTTTGATTTACTCACCCTATTTACTAAGGCGAATGTCGGGCTGAGGCCAGAGTAAAAACTATCGATCTACTCATTCCTACTGACAGGAAATATACGTTATAGTAGATTCTGTACTTATAACACTAATAATAAAAAACCTTATCAATAGACTTAGTTGTTAATAATTAAATTATAAGGCTTAAATTCACGGACTGGAAAGATCACTTTATGAACGATAATAACTTTGAAGAAATTTTTGCTTGGGGTAAAGAACGCGGCTTGAAACTCCACACGAGTGTGTCACGTTTATGTGTTGATGGTGTGTATGGCATGTATGCCACAAAGGATATTCCAAAATTTACAGTGATCGCTCAATATCCTAAAAAAAACTTACTCCCTCTATTGGATAACGTCAAATACCCCGAAGAAACACCTTACATTATAAAATACGCCCATGCTGCCGCTAAAGAATTTAGTGATCCAGACTCTTCATGGGCATGCTTCAGGGAAGGTCTTTATAGTGATACTTTTTTTAAGAATACTAATGTGTATTATTTCACTGAGGACGAAGTGAATTTCTTAGAAACAGTGCCCCCTTCCCAGATTTAAGAATAGAATACTTCAATACATTAACGTGTTAAGTGCAGCCAATAATATTGACGACTTTAGCATCGAAGGGTTTCCTGAGAAACTAAGGTACTTCTATCATATGCTTGAAAAAGAAAAGTCCATGTTATACAGAAATAAGGAATGGGTGTTGATGGCAAATGGCGAACCTGGAATTATTCCTCCTCAATTGTTAATCGAAGAGAACTAAGCACTCAAAAGTAAGTTGTGGAATTGTATACCGGGGGGATATTTGAACAAAATATTTAGCCCCCCTCATGTTTCCTAAAAAAGCTGAACTTGAAAAGCGACAAGTTTTCAACTCGGCATATTTTTATGTAGTTACTTACTCAAGCTGACAGGCGTAACACGTAACACTTCATCAATGGTCGTTTGTCCGTTGGCAATTTTATTTGCACCGCTTAAGCGTAAAGAATGCATGCCTTCTTTGATGGCTTGTTTGCGAATGTCATTTGATTGGCCGTGTTCGTGAATGTTTTCTTTGATTGATTCAGATAAGGGCATTATTTCATAGACTCCGGCGCGGCCGCGGTAGCCTGTGTTTCGGCATTCCAGACAACCTTCTGGTTGTTGAGCATTAGTTGGTAAAGGTGTTTTCCATGGTTTCGTTAGCATCGTCCAGTCTTCTTCTTCTAGTTGCTGAGGTTTTTTGCAAGTAGGGCACAGGGTACGTACTAATCTTTGGGCCATGACACCGATAACGGTCGCGCGAATTAAATAGGGGGGGATGCCTAGTTCCATCAAACGAGTTACCGCACTCGGAGCATCATTGGTATGAAGGGTGGATAAGACTAAATGGCCGGTCAGGGCTGCTTGGGTTGCCATTTCAGCCGTTTCTAAATCGCGTATTTCACCAATCATAATGATGTCAGGGTCTTGCCGCATTAAGGCTTTAATGCCGGTTGCGAAGTCTAAATCAATCGAATTTTGAATTTGCATTTGATTGAAGGCCGGCTCAATCATTTCAATCGGGTCTTCAATGGTGCTGACATTTACTTCAGCGGTCGCCAGATCACGCAAGGTAGAATAAAGTGTGGTGGTTTTACCTGATCCTGTTGGGCCTGTGACTAAAATGATGCCATTGGGTTGACGGGTCATGTCATTCCAGCGGCGTAAGTCTTCAGTAGAGAAACCTAAATCAGCAAAGGTGCACTGAAGCACTTCAGGGTCAAAGATCCGCATGACCAGCTTTTCACCAAATGCGGTGGGTAGCGTAGATAGCCGTAGCTCGATTTCTTTTTCTGATTTATTACGTGTTTTAATACGGCCATCTTGAGGCTTGCGTTTTTCTGCAACATTCAGTCGGCCGAGTATTTTTAAGCGACTGGTAACGGCAAGTCCAACCTTCGCCGGGAATTCGTAAACATTATGCAGTACGCCATCAATTCGAAAACGTACTTGAGCAATCTCTCTTCGAGGTTCAATGTGAATATCACTGGCGCGCTGATCAAAGGCATACTGTAAAAGCCAGTCAACAATATTAACGATATGCTGATCATTCGCATCAGGGTTACTTTGGCTACCTAATTCAAGCATTTGCTCAAAATTTTGCGTGTAACCTTTGTCGTCAGTTTGCGCGCCGGCTTTGTTGACTGAGTGAGCTAGTTCATAAAATTCGACAGTGTATTTACGTAAGTCATCCGGATTAATAACGACACGATGAATCTCTTTCTTTAATACATGTTGTAAATCAGATTCCCAATGATCCAGAAAAGGTTGATCGCTGGCAATAACGACATGAGATTCATGAATCTCAAGGGCTAGAATCTGGTGTCTTTGGGCAAAAGCAAAAGACATTACGTCAGATATCTTTTGCGAATCAATTTTTAAGGGGTCAATCTGATAAAAAGGCTGGCCGCTCCAATTAGCCAGCCAAGCCACTAAAACTTCAATGGTCAATGATAGGCCATTACTTTGTTTCAGCTTGGCATCAGCGATGATTTCCAAAGGATGTTGCTTAGCCTGCTTTTGGCCTTTTGGGGTTTTGATCAAGGCGTCTGCATCACTTTCAGAAATGATTTTATCATGCAGAAGTTGTTTCACAATTTGCGCTAGATTTAGCGGAATTGAATTGGACGGCACCTGAATCATGTTTTTATCTCTATAAATCAAAAAAGGTATTGGGTGGCTAGATACCGCGGCCGAGTGATCTTGCCCACTTAATATAAAACATAGCAGACAAAAACTGGGTGACAGTCAAAAATGTAATGAAATAGTCAATATTTGCGCCTTTTGAGAGAAAAGTCTCGACAACCGATTGGGTGAAATAAAATAAAACGATAAAGCATAGCCAGATAAAGGCTCTTAGATTATCCAGTAGTAAACCTGGCATGATAATAAGTAAAGGAAATAGCTTTATCGTTAGTGCAACCCAGGGAGAAGCGCCTTCAGGGAGCATGCTTGGTAGGCTGGTGATAATCATCATTAGAATTAATAAAACATAACAGGTTAAAGTTATTTTTCTGGCAATGATGCTTTTAGTATTGGTATTTGATGGCATTATAAATCTCAAAGTACAGACTGATTAAGATGGAAGTAAAGATAAGGCAAAGTTGGCCAAGCGTTTTCCTTGAGCCTGGCATAAGCTTATTTCATGGTTCGATAATGTTATATTGCCTTCTTCGGCAAAATGACTGGCCCCATAAGGTGTGCCGCCTGTGCGCGTTTCACTTAATGCTGGTTCAGTATAAGGTAAGCCGCAAACCAGCATGCCATGGTGCAGTAACGGTAGCATCATTGAGGTTAAGGTTGTTTCCTGTCCACCATGCATACTGCCTGTTGACGTAAAAACACAGGCGGGCTTGCCTGAAAGAGCACCAGACATCCAGAGTGGGCTGGTGCTATCCAGAAAGTATTTCATTGGTGCTGCCATATTTCCGAAACGGGTCGGGCTTCCTAGTGCAAGCCCTGAGCAGTTCTCAAGTTCTTCTAGAGAGCAAAATACAGCACCGCTATCGGGGATCGTTGGCTCAGTTGCGTGTGTGTTGGGTGAGACGGCTGGGACAGAACGAACGCGTGCCTCAATACCGCTGACTTGCTCTATGCCCCGTGAAATTTGCATGGCTAATTCACGAGTTGAACCCAAACGACTGTAATAAAGCACCAATATATAAGGTGCTTGGGGGGAAGAAATGACTGACGACATTAAAGTAGGCTCAATACGTTTTCTGGAGGGCGACCTAGAACAGCTTGCTGACCTTTGATCACAATTGGGCGTTCAATCAGCTTAGGGAATTGAGTCATTTTTTCGATCAAATCATCTTCGCTTAACTCGGTATTATTTAAGTTATTGTCTTTATAGTCCTGCTCACCTTTACGCATTAATTTGCGAGCAGAGATGCCAAGTTTTGAAAGAATATTTTTTAGCTCATTTGCGGTAGGCGTGTCATTCAAATATAAAATTATTTCTGGCTGAATGCCTTTCTCTTCGATGATAGCTAATGTTTGTCGGGATTTTGAGCAACGAGGGTTGTGATAAATTTGAATGGTGTTCGTCATATTTATTCTACTTTCTGATGTGTGGTATGTATTTTTTATGCATTCTAACCGAAACCCAGACTAAGAGGTAAAAAACAGAAAATGATCTGCAAATAAATTTGTGTGTACTTTTAAGCTGAATGAATCTCATCAATATCGTTATCTTGCACAATAGGGATATTTAGCTGGTGAGCCATTTCATTCAGGATGTGTTGGTGTAATTCATAGATAGGGCTTGCTGAACTAATGCCTGATTCTAAATTTAAGCAATACATTGTATTGTCATGATCATTTTCACTATTGCTGGCTTGCTCAAATAAAAGCCCATGTACCCTAAGTTTCTTAAATGAGATTTCAGGGAGTTCTACGAATATGTAATCATGGAAAAGTAGTCTTGCTAAAGAAATTGACGCGAGGTAAAGCCCCAATAAAATCTGGGGTATCTGGTTTAGATCGGTTTCTTCAGGATGAAAAGCCGGAGCGATATTTATTCGGGATAGTTCGCTAAATGATCGCCTCGATAGATCTTTGATCGCGATGCGAGAGGCCCAAATATTGTCTCTGTGATTTTCTTCAAACGGGAGTAATTTGTCCGGGTTCTTTGCTGGTGGCTCGATAATACGAGCGCAAGCCGCATAGGTATTTGTTGTTTTATGCTTAAGAAGGATGTGATGAGAGTGTGTATCGTACTGATCAATATCCATTATGTTCTCATGAGATCTTGATCGAAGTATGTAGGCCTGATGCTTTAATTGGTCAGTGTTGGCGTAGATAAAATCATAGTCTTGTGCAAAATCTTCAATTAGATATAACGCGCTCATATAATTACCTCTCACTATGACTTGAATGCAACTCTAGCTAGTATGATCGACTTAAGTTGGTGTCGTGATTGTTTCAGGTGAACACTAGTTAGTATCTATAAATACAAAAAAGTAGAAATCTGTTTCCGATAAACGGTGCCTTTTTGAGGGTGAGCTGCAATAAGCTGTTAGATATTGTGATGTTGGTCAAATAAACAGCTGTGCTGAATGTTAATTATGAAGTTTAAAAGCTTGTGTGCTTTTTAGCTTTAAATGCCTGTAATACTGGGCGTTATGGCGCTTTTTTTCTAAGTCAAAACGGAGCTATACCATGTTTTTTTTATGCATATTAAATCTAATTAAAGTAGTTTTGCTAGCTATTATTTTTTTATTGGATCGAAAAATATACCGATATGATAAAGGGAAATTGTTATGGGAAGTATGGAATTTAATCACTGTGTAAAAGAAGTATTTCAGGGGGCATGTGTTGAATTATTTAATAGTTTAGATTGTTCGGTTGCATGCGCGGAGCGAAATGATTGCGGTTTATATGATGCCCCTGTCGCCTGTGTTGATGCTGGTTCAAAAGAGGTAGAACTTGTTCTTGGTTTACAAATGCCGATTTCTCTCTTGGCATTAACCTGTCCCGTCAATGCCTGTATTGTTGCGGTAGGAGAAGAGTACTTAGAAGATTGGATTTCAGAGCTTTCAAACCAGCTGATAGGAAGGGTGAAATCGAAACTGAGCTCAAATGAAAGTGACTTGCAGCTCGGTTTGCCAGTTACCTATTATGGTGCTGATGATAGCGAACTGATGCAGCAAGATGAGAAAATCACTTTATATTTTGAGTTGGATGGAGAAGTATGCGCTTGCTACCTTTCAGTAGAGTTATTGGTAAAAGCTGAAGAGCTAAATTCTTCAAATTATTTCCAAGAAGGAGCGGATGATTCTATTCGAGGTGAGTTGGAGCTTTTCTAACTGAAATCTGTGTCTTTTACTTGATGTCGGGTGAGCCATACTCAGCAAATCATGCTACTATCTGCAGCCATTAAATTTCACATCAAGATCAAAAATGCCAGCTAAATTTGTTCATCTAAGAGTCCATACTGAATTTTCTTTAAGCAAGGGTTTAGTCAGAATAAAACCGTTGCTTAAAAAATTAATTGCAGATCAAGTGCCAGCGATAGCAATTACTGATCAGTCCAATTTATGTGCAGCGGTAAAATTTTATAAGTCAATGCGTGGTGGTGGGATCAAGCCATTGATTGGTGTGGATGTTTGGCTGGAAAACGAAGACGAGCCTGAGAAACCCAGTTGTTTAACTTTGTTAGCTATGAATGACAAAGGCTATCTGAATATCACTGAACTGGTTTCAAAGAGTTTTACGGCAGGTCAGTATTCAGGGAAGGCGATTGTTCAGCGAGAATGGTTGATTGCTGCAGCGGAAGGTTTAATTGTTTTATCTGGTGCAAAAGATGGCGAGATTGGTCGAGCATTATTAGCCGGTCGAAAAGAGCAAGCTGTTGAGCGAACTAAATTCTGGATGGGTGTATTTCCGAATAGTTTTTATCTGGAGCTACATCGAACGAATCGGCAAGATGATGAAGAAGTACTCCACCTCAGTGTCGAGTTGGCACGCGAAATCAATTGTCCTGTTGTGGCTACGAATGATGTGCAGTTTTTGTATGCAGAAGATTTTGAGGCGCATGAATCACGAGTTTGTATTTCTGATGGCGAAATACTCGATAACCCCAATAGAGAAAAGCTCTATAGTGAAGATCAGAGTCTCAAGTCAGTTGATGAAATGGTTGAGTTATTTCAGGATATACCTGAAGCCATTGAAAATACCGTCGAAATTGCTAAGCGCTGTAATGTAGATATTCGTTTGGGTGAGTGCTTTTTGCCCCAATACCCCGTTCCTGATGGTATGTCGATGGACGAGTTCTTTAGGGAACTTTGTCGTGAAAGTCTGGAAGAGCGTTTAGCTATTATTCATGCAAACTGTCCTGCGGACAAACTTGAAGAAAATCGCGAACCCTATTTTGATCGTCTAAAGTTCGAGCTGGATATTATTCTTCAAATGGGTTTTCCCGGCTACTTTCTGATCGTAATGGACTTTATCCAGTGGGCGAAAAATCATGATATTCCTGTTGGTCCGGGTCGAGGTTCTGGTGCTGGGTCATTAGTTGCCTATGTTCTTAAAATTACCGACCTAGACCCCCTGCAATATGACCTGCTTTTTGAGCGATTTCTTAACCCTGAGCGGGTATCGATGCCGGATTTTGATATCGATTTCTGTATGGATGGCCGTGACCGGGTCATTGCTTATGTTTCTGAACATTATGGTAAAGAGGCCGTCTCACAGATCATCACCTTCGGTACTATGGCGGCGAAAGCGGTTGTACGAGATGTTGCGCGAGTACAAGGTAAGGCTTATGGCTTGGCTGATCGCTTATCGAAAATGATCCCGTTTGAGATTGGCATGACTTTATCCAAGGCGATAGAGCAAGAGCCAACCTTAAAAGAATTTATTGAGGAAGATGAGGGCGCGCAAGAGATTTGGGAAATGGCTGTTCAGCTTGAAGGCATTACCCGAAACGTAGGTAAACATGCGGGTGGGGTGGTAATAGCGCCTTCTAAATTAACAGATTTCTCTGCCTTGTACTGTGATGAAGAAGGTGGTGGCCTCGTCACCCAATTCGATAAAAATGATGTAGAAGATGCGGGGCTGGTAAAGTTTGACTTTCTTGGTTTAAGAACGCTTACAATCATTGATTGGGCGCTTAAAATGGTCAACCCTCGCCTCTTGAAGGAAGGCAAAAAACCCGTCGATATCGACCATATCCCCTTAGACGACGCTGCATCGTTTACTTTGTTGAAAGCAGCTAAAACAACAGCAGTTTTTCAGCTGGAATCACGTGGTATGAAAGACCTGGTTCGTCGGCTACAGCCTGATGATCTGGAAGATATGATTGCACTGGTGGCATTGTTTCGGCCAGGTCCTTTGGAATCAGGCATGGTTGATGACTTTATCAACCGTAAACATGGTAGAGCTGAGGTTGCCTATCCACATCCTGATTTTCAGCATGACACTTTGGAACCGGTGCTAAAACCTACCTACGGGGTTATTGTTTACCAAGAGCAGGTTATGCAGATTGCTCAGGTCTTAGCAGGTTATACGCTTGGTGGGGCAGATATGTTACGTCGAGCAATGGGAAAGAAAAAACCTGAAGAAATGGCTAAGCAGCGTGACACCTTCCGTGAGGGGGCTATTTCTATTGGAGTTGACCCTGAACTGGCTATGAAGATCTTCGATCTGGTAGAAAAGTTTGCGGGCTATGGTTTTAACAAATCCCACTCGGCTGCCTATGCCTTGGTTTCATATCAAACCTTATGGCTAAAAACACATTTTCCGTCTGAATTTATGGCTGCGGTAATGTCTGCAGATATGCAGAATACCGACAAAATTGTCACTTTGGTGGAAGAGTGTCGCCATATGGATTTGTCTCTGGTGCTGCCTGATATCAATGTGAGTAAGTATTCATTTACCGTCGATGATGATTTACAGGTGGTTTATGGCTTAGGTGCTATTAAGGGCTTGGGTGAAGGGCCTGTAGAAAGTTTGCTTGATGCAAGAGAAGAAGGCGGGCCGTTTAAAAATCTGTTTGATTTCTGTGACCGTGTCGACCTGAAGAAAGTAAATAAACGTGCTTTGGAGTCTTTGGTTCGTGGTGGTGCCATGGATAAAATCGGACCAAGTCGTGCGCGTATGATGGCGACTATTGAGGAGGCCGTTAGGCGAGCAGGTCAGAATGCCCGTAATCAAGATGCCGGTATGATGGACCTATTTGGTGAAGTGGTGCCTGAAGACTCTGAGGATGTCTATGAAGGAAGTGCAAATATTCGGGAGTGGAGTGAAAAAGAACGGCTCACCCTAGAAAAAGACACTTTGGGTTTGTATTTGACTGGTCACCCCTTCGACCAATATGAAAAAGAAGTGCGTCAGTTTTCACCTAATTCGATTGTAAATCTGAAATCAAGCCGGAGTAAAACGACGATTGTCGGGTTGATTGTCGATATTCGCGTCATGAAAAATAAACGAGGGCAAACCATGTGCTTCGTTACTCTCGATGATCGAAGTGGGCGAATTGAAGGGATGCTTTTTGCGGATACTTATGATGAATGTCGTGAAATGATAGTCAAAGATACGATTGTGGCGGTTGAGGGAGTGGCAAAAATTGACGATTACTCCGGTTCAATGAAGTTACGTGTCAGTCATATACGCAGCCTGATTGCAGCAAGAGAAGATTTTGCGGATCGTCTGGAAGTATCACTAGAGCAAAACCAGTTTGGAAATGGTTTTATCGATTCACTAAAAGGGGTTATTGAACCGTATAAAAATGGCGCATGTAAAGTCGCTTTGCATTACCAGCGACCAGAAGCTGAAACGCTCATTGAGCTAGGTGATGGCTGGGGGGTTAAACCTACGGATGAATTAATGGATGATTTAAAATACTTGCTGGGAGACAAAAAAGTTAGATTGGTTTATTGATTTAGTACATTAATCTAAACATTTCGTACAATTTTTTGAACATAATATTGCTTGAGTTACATTTCTATCTGACTGAAAATAGCATTCACTCTCAGCACGCCTCTTAACTACACTGATGACTAAAGACTATGAATTTATATTATTTGGATTTCGAACAACCTATTGCTGAACTCGAAGAAAAAATCGAAGAGTTGCGCTTGGTAGGGAGTGATCAAGAGCTGAATATTCAGGAAATAATTGAACGTCTTGAGCATGAGTGCACCGTAAAAACTATAGATATTTTTGCTAACCTGAATTCTTGGGATGTGGCTCGTTTAGCTCGTCACCCAAAACGGCCATACACCCAAAACTATATTGATTTGATCTTTACTGATTTTGACGAACTTCATGGCGACCGTATGTATGCCGATGATGAGTCTATAATTGGTGGTATCGCGCGTCTTGATGATCGGCCAGTAATGTTAATTGGTCATCAAAAAGGTCGAGAAGTAAAAGAAAAGGTTAGACGGAATTTTGGTATGCCAAAACCAGAAGGCTACCGTAAAGCATGTCGTTTGATGGAGCTGGCAGAGCGTTTTTCAATTCCTATTATTACTTTTATTGATACGCCGGGAGCCTACCCTGGTATTGGGGCAGAGGAGCGGGGGCAAAGTGAAGCTATAGCGCATAATCTGGCTGTCATGTCTCGGTTAAAAGTTCCGATTATATCTACCGTTATTGGCGAGGGGGGCTCAGGTGGTGCCTTGGCTATTGGTGTGTGTGATCATTTGAATATGTTGCAGTACTCAACGTATGCCGTGATTTCCCCGGAGGGTTGTGCGTCTATCTTATGGAAAAGTGCAGAATTTGCTGCAGATGCTGCGGAAGCAATGGGGGTTACTGCTGAGCGACTAAAAGAACTGAGTCTGGTTGATAGTGTTATCGAAGAGCCTTTGGGCGGGGCGCATCGTAATATTGAAGAAGTGGCGCAAAGAGTGAAGGCAGAGTTGATAAAGAATCTTGATCATTTAACCGCGCTAGATCCAGATGAATTGGTTGAGCAGAGATACAAGCGGCTCACGGCTTATGTTAAAGATTAATTCCCCTGAATTAGACTTGTTTCATCCTTTAATTCAAAGTGCTGTACGGGCAATTCCTGAAAGTGATCATTACTTGATAGCTTTAAGTGGAGGTCTTGATTCTATGGCGCTTTTGAAGTTCGCGCTGCCTTATCTACTAAAATTTCAAAGAACAAGATTTCAAAAAACAAAAGTGCAAGTGATTCACATTCATCATGGCTTAAGTCCCTATGCTGATGATTGGGCTATTCATTGTCAGTCGGTATGTAGAGATTTAAATGTTGAGTGTCATGTAGAGCGTGTATCTGTTGTTTCTGAAGGGCAAGGGCTTGAGGCAGCCGCAAGAAAGGCGCGGTATAGTGTATTTGAATCATATCTCTCTGAAGGCGGGGTGTTATTGCAGGGGCATCATCAAAATGATCAGGCAGAAACAGTTTTAATGCGATTGTTGCGTGGTGCAGGACCTGAAGGTTTGTCAGGGATTCCTCAGCAGCGCGCTTTGTCAAACGGTCAGTTATTTCGTCCTTGGTTGAATCTTCCTCGAGATATGTTGGAGCAAGAAATAAACAAATATCCAATTAAATGGGTCGAGGATGAAAGTAATACTGACCTTCAGTTTGATCGTAATTTCTTACGCCACAAAATTCTGCCTTTGCTTGAAGCGCGTTGGCCGGATGTTTTAAATAGTTTTAGTCGAACTGCTGAGCGCTCTGAACAAACTATTCAATACCTCTTATCATGGTGTGATGAGCAGAAGCAAAGTATCTTTAGTGACGACTATTCTGAAGATCAGGCTTTGGATTTGACTGGTTTGTCTGGTTTTTCTGATCAACAGCAACGTTTGTTAGTTCGATATTGGTTAGATTGTTTACAGGTTGAACATCCATCTGAAAAAATACTTGAGCGCCTGTGGACTGAGCTGATTCCTGCTGAAAAAGACGCTATGCCTGCTCTACGTTGGGGTGATAATCATTTGCGTCGCTTTGATGGTTGTTTGTTTTATCTGACTTCTCAACAGGTAGATGAGTGTCCATATGAATTTAAGGTTGTTCGTAAGGCTGATTCATTATCTTGTTCTCACCTTATCGGTGGGCGTGACTTGAAAATAATGCTTGAGCCCAAAAAGAAGCTTTTGGAGCATGCGCTGAGCATTAGGGCTCCCAGAGATAATGAAGTGGTGACAGTTCGTTCCCGTCAGGGGGGCGAGTCGATTATTTTATCTGGTTCGACACAGCACAAATCGCTTAAAAAAATTCTTCAAGCTAAAAAAGTTGCGCCATGGATGCGATCTTATATACCACTTATATATTATGGTGATGTTTTAGCCTTGGTGATGCTGGGTTCAAATGAGGGTGGTTTGATCGCTGATGGTTTTCAAGCAAATGAAGGCGAGGTAGTGGTTACTGTTTGTTGGAGGTAGTTTCAGATATACGTTAAAACCCCGAAAACCCTTGCATCTCGCAGGGTTTGCCTCTAAAATTCGTCGCTCTAAAATCTGCAAGAAGTCTCTATTAGCCATTTTGGTTGATAGCTGGAGTTTTTGTGTAACTGTAACTCCTTGCTTTTAAAGTTATTTTTTTGAAAATACATAAAAGCTATAACCCATAGGGAGAGTATATGCGTCATTACGAAATTATATTCTTGGTACACCCTGATCAAAGCGAACAGGTCCCAGGAATGGTTGAACGATATAAAGAACTTATTTCTACTAGTGGTGGTCAAATTCACCGTCTAGAAGACTGGGGTCGTCGTCACTTGGCTTACCCAATCAACAAAATCCACAAAGCTCACTACATTTTGATGAATATCGAATGTGGTCAGGAAGTGTTGGATGAGTTGTCTCACAACTTCCGTTTCAACGATGCCATCATTCGTGACTTGGTCATCCGTTGTAAAGAAGCGATTACTGAAGAATCTCCTATGAAAGCTGCTCAACAGCGTGATGAACGTCGTCCTCCTCGTCAGGATACACGTCGAACTGAATCACCAGCTGAAGATGCACCTGAAGCTGAAACTAATGTTGATGCAGAAGCTGGTGACAGCGAAGCAGAAACTGAAGATTAATCATTAGATCTAGGAGAAGACTATGTCTCGCTTTTTTCGTCGTCGTAAGTTTTGTCGTTTCACTGCTGAAGGTGTAGCACAAATTGATTATAAAGATATTGAAACCTTAAAAGGTTATGTATCTGAAACAGGTAAAATTGTACCTAGCCGTATTACGGGTACAAAAGCTAAATATCAGCGTCAATTGGCGACTGCTATTAAGCGCGCACGTTACCTGGCAATTTTACCTTACACAGATAATCACCACGAATAGTCCTAGTTTTATAAGGTTATAAGTAGGGATCGTAGTGAGAGTGTGTTTTGGTAAATTTGTAAAAGAGCTATCTGATGCATGAATTAGTTAAATATGTCATGCGTGGGCCTAAGCAGGCGATACTTTTAGCAAGTGTAAGTGTGCTGATACCAATGATGTTTTGGTTTGGTGCCGCAACAATTGCTTTAATAACGCTGCGACAAGGTTTCAGACAAGGCTTGGTAGTTTTTATTTGGACTGTCATCCCCGCATTGGGTTGGTGGTTCGGTTTGCAGGATCCTGGTGCACTGATTGTATTGTTCTCTGCGCTGGTAATGTCCAGTGTGTTGCGATACACAGTTTCCTGGCAAAGCACTTTGGTAGCGGGCGGCGTCATAAGTTTGTTAACAGGCTTATTGGCACCTTATATTATGCCCGAACTGATCGATATGCTGATGGAAATGGGTGAAGTTATGCTTCAAGAGCTGGCTAAAAGTGCTCCTGAAGAATACGACACTAATCTTGATGGCGCGTTTCGGTCATTAATGATTGCAAGTTTTGCTGCATCTTTTTACGGGATGGCAATTGGGTCAGTTTTTCTGGCTCGATCATGGCAATCGCGATTATTTAACCCTGGTGGTTGGCAGGAAGAATTTCATCAAATGAGATTAAGCCCGCGTTTTGTTATTGGGATTGCGTTAGCTGTAGTGCTGGCTCCGTCTTTAAATATTGAACCGGCTTTGATTCTGATGGTGGCCGCAGTACCAGTTATGGTTTGTGGGCTAGCTTTAGTGCATGGAGTGATTGGCAAAAAGAAATTGGGTGGTCAATGGATATTCGGCTTGTATATATCGGTCTTTATTCTGTTTCCCACTGTACTAATATTACTGGTGATGCTCGCATTGCTGGATAGTTTGGTGAATTTTAGAAGCAGAATCCAGGCACGTTAATGTGTTTGGTATGAGTTGGTATTTAGGTTGAGTTGGAGCCATTTGGTTGCACTTAAATTATTAGAATTTGAACAGAGGATCACGAGATGAATGTAATTCTACTCGAGAAAGTTGGAAAATTGGGCAGCTTAGGTGACAAAGTTACCGTTAAGTCTGGTTACGGTCGTAACTTCCTTATCCCATTCGGAAAGGCAGTTCCTGCAAATGATGCAAACATTGCAGAATTTGAAGTTCGTCGCGCAGAGTTAGAGAAAGCCGCTGCAGAGAAGCTAGCAACAGCTGAGGCTCGTTCTGCCAAGTTGGACGAATTAGCAGTTACAATCGTTTCTAAAGCTGGAGATGAAGGTAAATTGTTTGGTTCAATCGGTACGCGTGACATCGCTGATGCGATTACTGCTGCTGGTGTTGAAGTGACTAAAGCTGAAATTAAATTGCCGGAAGGTTCTTTACGTACAGTTGGTGATTTTGAAATCGCAGTACAGCTACATAGTGATGTAACAGCAATCGTTAAATTGGCTGTTGTTGCTGAATAACTAGTGCTGGGTACAATATAGCAAGTTAAATTTTAAGCACTATTAGAGCTGGTTCCAGCAGTGCTTGAAAGATAAAAATGCTGCTTTTACGGCTTGGGGATATCCTGTATATTCTCAGGCCGTATTTGTTTGTACGATACAAAAAACTATAGGAGTCACTCGTTGGCCATCATCGATCAAGATATCCAAAGCCTTAAAGTCCCCCCTCATTCTATAGAGGCAGAGCAGTCTATTTTAGGTGGCTTGATGCTGGATAACAGTAAGTGGGATGTGGTTGGTGACTTGGTTTTGGAAGAAGACTTTTATCGACAGGATCACCGCTTAATCTATGGGGTGGTAAGTCGTTTGGCAAACCTTGGAGCAGCACTTGATGTGGTGACGGTTGCTGAAGAGTTGGAGCAGTCCCACGAGTTGGAAAATGTTGGCGGCATGGCTTATTTAGGTGAGCTGGTCGAGAAAACACCGAGTGCTTCGAATGTTCGTGCCTATGCGAATATCGTACATGAACGTGCTATTTTACGTCGACTTATAGCCGTGTCCGGTGAAATTTCAGATAGTGCTTTTAATGCCAATGGGCGAACGACATCTGAGCTCTTGGATAATGCTGAGCGACAAGTATTCCAGATTGCTGAAAGTCGTACAGGTCAAGATGGGGGGCCAAAATCTATTAACCCTATTTTAACGATGACCTTGGAAAAAATTGATGAATTATTCAATTCTACCGAAGCGATTACAGGGGTTACAACAGGTTTTCGTGACTTGGATGAAATGACTTCAGGCCTACAAACTTCTGATTTGGTTATCGTTGCTGCGCGACCCTCCATGGGCAAAACGGCTTTTGCAATGAACTTGGTTGAAAGTGTGTTAATTAAAGGTGAAAAGCCTGTTCTGGTTTTTAGTATGGAAATGCCGGGTGATTCACTGTTGATGCGGATGATCTCGTCACTTGGCATGATTAACCAGACAAGAGTGCGTTCAGGAAAGTTAGAAGAAGATGACTGGCCACGCCTGACTTCGGCTGTGAGTATACTTAAAGATAAACCCTTATTTATTGATGACACGGCAGGGCTTAGTCCGACTGAGGTGCGTTCCAGAGCGCGACGAGTAGCGAGAGAGATCAAACAAGATATTGGTATGATCATGATCGATTATTTGCAGCTAATGCAAATACCTGGCTTTAAGGATGGGCGTACTGCTGAAATTTCTGAAATATCGCGATCCTTAAAAGCTTTAGCAAAAGAATTAAAATGTCCTGTCGTGGCCTTGTCACAGTTGAACCGTGGTTTGGAGCAGCGAACCGATAAGCGACCCATGAACTCGGATTTACGAGAATCGGGAGCGATTGAGCAGGATGCGGATGTCATTATGTTTATCTACCGTGATGAATATTACAATGACGAAAGCCCCGACAAGGGCATGGCTGAAATTATTATTGGTAAGCAACGAAACGGGCCAATAGGTAAGTGTAAATTGGCTTTTCAGGGGCAGTATACGAAGTTTGTTGATTTAGCGCCGGGGTCTTATGATGACGACTTTTAAGGTTAAAGTGCGTGATGTCAATGCCATCTGAATTTTCAGGCAGGCCTGTTAAGGCCGTGATAGACCGTTCTGCTTTTCAGCACAACATACAAACTGTGAAAAAAATAGCATCTGCTTCAGAAATGCTTGTGGTTATTAAGGCAGATGCCTATGGGCATGGTTTGCTCGAGATGGCTCAATTGGTCGATGATGCTACATCACTTGCTGTTGCGACAGCAGAAGAGGCTCAGCAGCTTAGCATTGGCGGTATTTCGAATATAATTTGGGTTCTTGAAGGGCCATTTAGTGAAAAGTGTTTAGCTTTATCTGCCCAGCATTCAATTGTTTGGGTTATACACAGTTTCTGGCAGCTTGATCTAATAAAAAAACAGCAAGCACCAGGTGAATTTAATGTTTGTTTGAAGCTTGATACGGGGATGCATCGCTTAGGTTTTTCCTTGGATGATATGGAAAGCGTGCTGGCAGAAGTTGGCAAACTAAGTAACCTCAACTTACAAGCGTGTATGACTCACTTCGCAGGAAGTGATTGGCCAGATTCAGATTCAGTTACTCGTCAAATTCATTTGTTTGATGAAGTGTTAAAAAATCATTCACTAAAAGATATTCCCCAGTCACTTTCAAATTCAGGTGCGATACTTTTTTACCCTGAAGCTCATCGAGATTGGGTGCGTCCTGGTATTATGCTTTACGGTGGAATGCCAAATGAAAATCTACGAGCTGAAAGTTTTGACTTGCGTCCTGTCATGGCATTTGAATCGGCTGTCATGTCGCTCAGGCATGTTTCAGAAGGTGAATCGGTAGGCTACGGAGCCATTTGGACAGCGGAGCGAGATTCTGTCATTGCGATGGTTGCTGGTGGTTACGGTGATGGATATCCCCGGCACGCGCCAAATGGAACGCCACTTGTTGTGGCAGGTCAAGTAGCATCATTGGTAGGAAGAGTTTCAATGGATATGCTAGCGATTGATGTGACGGATTTAGAAAAAATCAGAATTGGTGATCCGGTAGAATTTTGGGGGAAGTATATTTCGGTTGATCAGATAGCTGCTTTATCCGGCACTATTTCTTATGAGCTCTTGACGGGGGTTACTTCTCGAGTACCAAGAGTTTATAGATAACGTTATAAGCAGTTATTGGTTACTGTAGAACTTTGCTAATTGTTGGGCATTAAAGGCCAGCTTTGTATGTCTACGTACTTCACGCCACTTTTTATTGGTATTGATTGATACAAAACGATTTGATCGTACTGCAGGTTAAAGTCAGGAGGGCTTGTCGGACAACTGGGCGCTGAAGACTTTTTGCTAAGGGTTAAGTGGGGGCGAAAAGCCTTTTTTTCTTTTTTTGCACCAAAGTTTCTACCGACATTTTGAAGTTTGTTAGCAAGTTTTGTTAAGTTTTCTGACCAAACTTTGGGGCCGATCCATAATATTTCCGGTTTTGCCCAAAAACCGGTTTCGATTAATTTCAAGCTTCCAGTTTTAAAGTCTCCAGTCTTTAATATCTCGTCAGTCCTTTCAAATAGAAGCCCTAGGTCACTATCGCGAATGGTTCCTGTAAACGCTAGGGTAATGTGAAAATTTGCAGTAGGTACGGAATGGCTAGAAGGTGGCAAATTGTTTATTTGCCATTGTTCAATATCTAGCTTTAGTTGTTCTTTTAATGGAAGTGCAAAAAAAACACGCATTGATCAACTACTTCTATAAAAAAGCCTACGTAGCAGAGTAGGGCTTTGGTTTAATTGGACTTACTTTAAAAATCTTTCCATTCATCACTTTCAGGTAAAGGCGGCGCGTCATTGCTCTCTATATTTTCGTTCACGGGAGAAGAGGCTGCTGCATAGTTTGATTCATTATTTCTTCCGCTCATATTAAAGAAACCAATCATGTTATTCATATTATTAGCTTCTTCTGACATGGAGCGACTAGCAGCCGAAGACTCTTCAACCAATGCCGCATTTTGCTGAGTCATTTCATCCATTTGTGTAATGGCCTGGTTGATTTGGCTAATACCACTATTTTGTTCCTTGGCTGCATTATTAACATCGCTGATCATCATTGCGACATCATCGACGGCTTGAACAATTTCAGTTAGCATTTGGCCCGATTGATTGACTAGGCTAGAGCCTGATTCAACCTTGTTGACACTATCGCGGATTAAATCTTTAATCTCTTTTGCTGCTGCGGCTGATCTCTGTGACAGCGTACGAACCTCGCCTGCGACGACTGCAAAGCCTCGGCCTTGTTCGCCTGCTCGGGCAGCTTCAACTGCAGCATTTAATGCTAGAAGGTTTGTCTGGAAAGCAATTTCATCAATGACGCCTATGATGTCATTGATTTTATTGCTTGAGTCGAGTATTTCTGACATTGCAACAACAGCACCTTGTACTATTTCGCCTCCTTTCTGAGCTTTGGTTTTTGCTTCTGAAGCCAGTGAGTTTGACTTGGTCGCATTTTCAGCGGTTTGTTTCACGGTTGCGGTGATCTCTTCCATGCTAGAGGCTGTTTCTTCAAGCGAGCTGGCTTGTGATTCGGTTCGGCGGCTCAAGTCGTCTGACCCCTGAGCGACTTCATTGGCAGAAGAGCCTACCGTTCGTGAGGACGCTTGTATCTTTGAAAGCACTTCAGAAAGCTTATCTATGCTGTTATTCGCGTTCTGCTTAATTCGATTAAACTCACCTTGGTACTCGCTAATAATTGACTGTGTAAGGTCTCCTTCAGACATAGCTTCAAATATATGGCCTATGTCGTTAATAAAAACTTCAGTACTATTCATCAGTGTATTCAGGCCTTCACTAAGTCCTTTAAAAAAGCCTGATTTATTTGCTGTATCTAAACGCTGAGTTAAGTTGCCTTCATTCGCTGCGTTAATTAGCGTGCTCATTTCATTCTCTATGGTGACTTCTGCGGTCCGATCATTCCATTCGACAACGGAGCCTAAGCGTTCTTTTAACTCATTAAAAATGGGGGTCGCAATTAGGCCAAAAGTTCGAGCTCCTACCTTTATTTCAGTTTTGTAAGGAGTTTGTAGGCCTGCTAACAAGTTTCGCTGGTGGGCAGGGTTCTTATGGAATACATCTATGTTTGACCCAAGTAGACCGTTGGCACTGAAACTTGGGAGTGCTACTTTGATGTCATTTTCAGCGATTCTCATCATGTTTTGTACGGCTGAATTCATATACTTAATATTGAATTCTGAATCGGCCATCATCACGCTGGTAGCGCATACATCAAGCGCTAGTTTTATACTTGCATTCTCATCTGCCTGACGCTTATCTTCGATTTCTTGAGCGAGGCGTTCGGTCAAATCATCCCATTCAACAACTGTGCCTAAGCGTTCATTGCTACTATTTGAAACCGGGGTGGCGATCAGTTCAAAAGTACGACCTCCTACCTTTATGCGAGTTTTATAAATGTCTTTTAATCCTTCCAGAATACCACGCTGGTGTGCTGGATTTTTATGGAATACATCAATATTTGAATCTAACAGCTTGCTCGCATTAAAATTGGGTAAGTCTGTTTTTAAATCAGCTTCACAATTGCTCATCATCGATAGTACAGAGTTATTCATATAAACAATGTCGAAATTGGCATCAGCGACCATAACGTTCGTGCTGCAGACATCTAATGCTGATTTGACGCGAGAAGTTTCATCAGCAAGCTTCTTGTCTGAAAGTACTCGGGCGAGTAAATTCTCACGCATTATTTTCATTGCATGAAGTAGGCTGTGCGTATCTCCATCATTGATTTCTACCTTGGCTTCCAAGTCTCCATCAGCGATTCGAGAGGCAACTTCTATCGCATAGTCAGGTTCGCCGCCAATTAATTTCCCTAAATTCCGGATAATCAATATGGAGGCTAATCCACCTAATAAGATGGCGGTTATCGTGCCTATAATGGTGATGTTTGAGGTGGTGTCGGCGTTTGATTGTTGTTCGGCACCTCTAATGACTATTAAGGAATCCTCTTCGGCAATGAACTCATTTAAATGGACGCGCATACTATCCATGTATGTTTTGCCTATTGCTTTTTGGATGAAGGCAGTGACCTCCGATATTTGAGCTTCGCCTTGGTTAGCCTCTCTACGGAGGCGTAATGCTATGTTGACGTGATTGACCATCCATTCTTCTTGGAGTTCTTCAACTTTAGAGAGTCTATTTACTTGTTTCGGGTTGTCTGAAACTTGCTGTTTCCCATGATTGATTAATTCTCTGAACTTCTCTTTCCCTTGATGGTAGGGTTCTAGAAACTCCTCTTGTCCTGAAATGACGAAACCTCGTAAGCCTGTTTCCATATTGACTAATGACGAAGTGATCTCAGTGCCTGTTTCGATGACTTCGTGCGTGTGGGTGACCCAGCCCTGGATTGTTAATAAATTAGAAAGACTTTGGTTCACGGTAGTTGCAATGGTGATGAGGAGTAATAGAGGGAGGGAAAAGCCTGCTGCTAACTTCCATTTTAATTTCATCGAGCTAAAAATATTCATGATCCCTACCTTAAATAAAAAATATGTGCTTAAAGTTGAGCGCTCTTTAGTGGTGACTAGCGAGCTTTTTATAGTTAATTATGATTCCAGTACATTTGGTACGTTAGTAATCCTATCGCAGCAACTCTATTAATATAGACCAGAATGTCAAAAAGACTTCTTATTTAAACGATTTAAATAGTAAAACTTTAGCGCGACGAAAGTTGTTTGATGCGGTAGAATTTTGAACAATTTTTGTATATTCAATGGAATGTTGTATTAGCGGCTTAATTGGGCTGAATACATAAGCGGAGCGGGCATGATAAAAAAAAGTTTTTTGGCTGTGTTATTAATAGGCCAAAGTATGACGAGTTCAGCATTGGATCTTTATGCGGGCGTTGCTGCCAATTATATTCAGAGTGAAGTGGAAGTAAATTCTGCAAGTGCCGAATTTCAGCCTCTGGCTCTAAGCGGGCGAATTGGTGCTTACATTCAGCCAATGGTGGGTATTGAACTTTATGGTATGACTGGTGCTGCTGGTGATGATGACCTGGATATCGATATGGACTTGAGTTACACGCTAGGAATGGCTGCTCGTTTTGAAACACCAGAGTCAGAGGGTGGGAAAATATATTTCTTACTAGGCTATGGCATCACTGAGTTGGATATGGATCGAAGTGGTACGGGCGAGCCCGGCACCGCTACTTTTCATGATTTTAGCTATGGTGGTGGCGTCGAGTTTCGTTTAGGTGGCTCGGATAAGTTATTTATTAATTTACAGGCTATGCGTTACTACGCTCAAGACGATATTGAAATAAATGGAGCAAGCTTGGGTTTGCGATATCGCTTCTAAGCGCCTTCTTGGTTATTTAAGGATAAAAAGAATGTTAATAAATACACAGAGAATGATGACGGCTATTCTTCTATTGGTATCGCTCATGGGTTTGAATGCATGTAGTGGCGGTAGTAGTGGTGATGATGAATTTAAAGAAGCAGTTATTGTTAATGATTTAAAGATTACTTCGATAGAAGTTAGTTCAGATAATGATATTGTTGAAACAGGCGTAACGGAACGTTACAGGGCTATTGCTGAAATTGATTCAGGCCCGACGACTATGGATGTAACAGATAGGGTTCATTGGAGTAGCTCCAATACAAGTATTGTGTCAATCAGTGCATCAGGTGTTGCAACTACTGTAGCTGATGGCGTAGTTGAGATCCGGGCAGAAATTGCTGACCTATTTGATACTAAAGACTTAAATTCTTCAGGAGCAGTTCTAGATAGTATTGATATAACGACAGATATGCCAGCTACAGTAGGCGTTTGTACGCATGGTTATAAGCTCGTTGCTAATGGTAACTATGATGGTGAAAGTACCCCACGAATTATTACTTCAATTGTTGAGTGGACTTCTAATGCTTCGGCGGTTGCTGAAGTAGGAGTTGAAACGGGTTCTGAAGGTGAAGTGGCCACCTTAAAAGGCGGCAATGCAAGTTTTACAGCAACACGTAACTCTAAGTCAGATACTGTCGACCTTGTGGTTGATAGGGATTTGTTGACAAGTATTGCTGTAACCCCTAATTCTGGTGTGAGTCTGTTTATTGGAGGGGATCAGCAATTTACAGCAATGGGGACATATAGTGACTTAGCTGAACCAGCAGATATAACGCTCACTGTAGATTGGGATGCAAATAATAGTGATGGTGGTACGTCGGGTGAACATCTAGAAATGTCTACACAAGGTTTAGGTGAGGGCATAAGCGAGGGGGCTAGTGAAGTAACAGCAAGTTGTGGTGGCGACCCGAATGCAGACCCTGTTGTTGAGCCTGCGGCGACTTCCGTTGCAGTTGCAGTAACTGTCAAAGTCCCTGTGACCTTGACTGATATTGAAATAAATGACGACGATGAAACAGTATTGGCTGACCTGGCCGACCTTACCGTTCAGTTGAAAGCGGAGCTTGTTTATAGTGATGGCTCAAGTACCCAAGATGTTACTAATGATAGTGACACCATTTGGACGATTAAATCAGGTGCAGCAACGGTGAGTAGTTCCTCGGGTAGTAAGGGTAAAGTGTCATTTACAGAAACAGGAAGTTCTGAAGTAAAAGTCTCTTACACTGATAGTGACGGAAAAGTTGTTAGTGACACAATTGACGTCGATATTAATTGATTAAATATCACTATTTAGAAGCCAACTTTTAGTCAATACATTAGTAAGTACTTTTTAGTACTTACTTTTAGTCCTTATTTTCATTGCTTATTTTTATTAATTATTTTGCTTTTCTGTTAATCTACATACCAGAATATTGTTGTACTTTTTGTGTTTAAGGTAACAGAATGAATAAATTGCTTGCGGTGTTGTTTGGTTTTGTATTTTCTTGTTTGGCTATGAATGTCTGGGCAAGTGGCGGTGGAAGTCCAATTCTGGATTTTACTGCAACAGGGATGGGAATCGCTGCAGTTATTATTTTCGCCTTTGCCTATGCGTTAGTTATTGGTGAAGAGTTTCTTCACTTGCGTAAGTCTAAGCCTGTCATGATTGCCGCTGGTGTGATCTGGATTTTGGTTGCATTATCTTATAAAGGGCAGGGTGATACAGATACTGCGCATGCCTTGATTCAACACAATATTCTGGAATATGCCGAGCTGTTATTGTTTTTATTAGCGGCGATGACTTACGTGAATACTTTGGAAGAGCGTAATGTGTTTGGTGCATTACGGGCAGTATTGGTTTCGAAAGGGTTCTCTCTTAAAGCCATTTTCTGGATTACAGGGGTATTAGCCTTCTTTATCTCTCCAATTGCAGATAACTTAACGACGGCACTGGTTATGGCTGCTGTGGTAATGGCCGTTGCAAAGGATAATAAAGAATTTGTAGGATTAGGATGTATCAATATTGTTATCGCAGCGAATGCGGGTGGTGCATTTAGTCCATTTGGTGATATTACCACTCTGATGGTTTGGCAAAAAGGTATCGTAGAATTCACTGAGTTCTTTGCTTTATTAATACCTTCTGTCGTGAACTGGTTGGTGCCAGCAATCATCATGTCATTCTTTTTACCTAAAGGTACGCCAGAGGCAAGTGATGAAGTAGTTGTGATTAAGCCGGGTGGCATAATTATTATTTTCTTATTCTTGATGACCATCTGTATGGCTGTACTCTTCCATATTGTTCTTCACTTGCCTTCTATGGTGGGGATGATGACAGGTTTAGGAGTATTAAAAATATTTGGTTATTTCTTGAAAGTGAAAGAAGGCAGAGAAGGTATTACTGACTTTGAAGGCGCTACGCATACTCATATGCCAGATGAACCCGCAAACTTTGATATTTTTCAACAATTACAGCGTGCTGAGTGGGATACCTTGATGTTCTTCTATGGTGTTGTTTTATGTGTGGGTGGTTTAGGTGCATTAGGGTATTTAAATCTAACTTCTCACCTTATGTATGATCAGCTTGGCGCAAGTTGGGCGAATATTATAGTGGGGGGGTTGTCAGCGATCGTTGATAATATTCCGGTGATGTTTGCCGTATTAACGATGAACCCAGTGATGGAATTGAATCAATGGTTATTGGTAACTTTAACCGCTGGCGTCGGCGGCTCTTTGTTGTCAGTAGGGTCTGCGGCAGGTGTCGCCTTAATGGGACAGGCGCGTGGCGTGTATACGTTCTTTAGTCACCTTAAATGGACGTGGGCGATTGCTTTAGGTTATGTCGCTTCAATTTATACTCACTTCTTATTGACAGGAATGGCGTTTTAACGACCATTACCTTCAAGTATATCCCACGCACGATTGGTGCGTATCTTGTGAGCCTTACTAGCAATTTCTAGTAAGGCTTTGTCTCTCCTCCATTCCTCAAATCCTTTTATATTATTCTGTTTAAACTGATCGTCTGTTTGTTGGATTAACACTTTTAATTGTGAGCGGCATCCTGCCAATATTAAGTGCGTTGACGCTTGATTAAAATTATTGGGCTCTAGTGGCAGTAAGCTAGCAAGTAAACTGAGGTGGGCTTCAACGCTGTCATGAGACCAGTTTGAGTCAATCGCCTCACCAATACGAAAGCCAATAATGGCTGCTAATACGTGAATGTCTTCGTGTGTGCGGAAGGGTTTGACGAAGTTTGTATAACCATCTCCCTCTAGAATTTGTTGGGATTTAAGGGTGACTTGCTTGAACGTGGCTGTACCATGGCTAATTTCAGGCACAAAGGGTAGAGGTTTCATCTTTCTGATTTTAATGCCTTCCAGATTAGCCTGAAACGACAGCATTTTGATGTTAGGCCGGTTATTAATATTAAAACCTGTTGTTGCAGCAACATAAAGAAACTCGGCTTCATTCGCTCCGGTAATAAATGATTTTGAGCCATTTAAATGCCTATTTTGGCCATGCTGTGTTAGAGAGCATTTTATGGCTCTGGGGTGATTACCTTCATGTTCTGATATGCATAATGAAGAAAGTTGCCTGTAGTCAGGTTTGAAAAGTGACTGTATTGCAGACTGGTATCCTGCGGCAAAAGCAAAGCTCATATTGTTGCTTAATCGGCCGCCCAGAGCGGCTTGTTCTAAGGTTGATGGAATATACTTAGTCTCTTTAATAAAGCACTCAAACCAATCAGGCATTGAGTCGAAACTGTTTCGGCTCATCGAGTGAGATAGAAGAGTTTCAAAAAAGTTAAGGGGACTAGTCTGCATATGAAGTCGCTTATCGGGAGTTAATGTATAAATTCATCAGCTATTAGTAATTGAAAACTAGTCATGAATCAATCTATGATCACGCCTTAAATAATTATCGGAACTTATTTTATGGCAAATAAACGTCACCGTCCTGTTTGGCATCCAGCATTGCTTCCTACTTGGTTGGTTGTTTTTCTCTTGTTTTGCCTCTCGAAATTACCGATGCCTGTGAAGCAGTCGTGGGGTGAGAAACTTGGAAAATTATTGCATCGAAAACTAAAAGGGCGAGTGAGGGTATGCCGGAAAAATATTGATGGCTGCTTTCCTGAGCTAAGTGATGCAGAAAAGTCTGACTTGGTTGAAGAAACGTTTGTTGCCTGTTCAAAAGGCTTTATGGAAACAACGCATGTGTGGTGGAATGATGTTCAGCCTTATATTGATAATCTTATCATTAATGGTAAAGAGCACTTAGAAGAAGCTCAAAAACGCGGTAAAGGTATTTTATTAATTGGTGGGCACTTTAGTATTTTTGATATTGCATTGCCATTCGTTGCTTCACAATTAAAAAAGCCGGGTTATATGTATCGCCCAAATAATAACCCTGTCGTAGATCGAATGATTGAGCAAGGGCGACATCGTTATACTGATATTGAAAGCTTCGATAAGCGTCAACTAAAAGATATGATTCAGTTTATGAAAGAGGGTGGTGAAGTTTGGTATGCGCCTGATCAGGATTTTGGTAGAAAGTGTGAAGTTTTCGTACCATTTTTTGGTATTAGTACAGGGTGTATTACCGCTCCAAGCTGGATTGCACGAGAGTCTGGTGCTTCGGTTATTCATGTGAGTCAGTATCGTCACCCTAACGGGCAGTATGAAATTTCATTTTCTCCTATTTTTGAAGGATTTGGTGATAATCCGGCAAAAGATGCAGCAGATTGGAATGTGGCGCTTGAGGCCGCTATTCGTCGTTATCCAAGCCAATACCTCTGGTTGCATAAGCGTTTCAAAACACGCCAAGAGGGTGATGAAGCATTTTATTAGAATGCTTTGAATAACTTAAATTTCTGTCACTCCGGTTGATCGCGCACCGGAATGACAAAGTAGTATATGAAAAAGCTTTCCATTAAGGTCAAGTCCCACATTCGTCATTAATTGTCATTGAGACTTTTTAGTTTAAAAATTTAAATTAGTGTGATTGCTCTAATTTTTCTCCGTACTGTGAATATTAGACTTATCGGTCGATAAGTTATTCTCTTATATCGTTTAAAAGGAGTGAGTGATGACAGTATTTAGCTCATACTCAAGCAAAGCGCAGAATTTATTAACCTCTACTATGGAAGCTGCAGAGCAGCGTCAACACCAGTTATTCGCTGCATCTACAGAGTATGCAGGAAACCTGGCCAGCATTTTTCTATCCGGCACTAAGTACAACGACCCTGGTGCTTATGCCTTCGGTAAACTTTTGGCATGGAGTAAATTCTTAAACAGTTATACTTCTGTCGTTGAAGCGATAGATGACTTAGCGATAGAAATGGATATGGAAGAATTTCAAGGAGAGTTTTAGTCTTTTTTAAAACATTCATTATTACTCCTGCATTAGATAATTATGTATTTTGCTATTATTGTAGGAGTATTTTAGTTTTAGGCTTGGCTAAGTTTGTTATTTGACATTTGGGCTCAAACAATAGTTCTTGTATACTAATTGTATTCAATATTTTGTATTCTTTACAAAGTAACCAAAAAAATATGTCAAAGCGAAACTGATTTTATGCGACAAGTCATTCAACTTACTTTTTGTCTATTTATTACAGTCTTACTAAGTGCTTGTGCTGCAAAGTATCATGCTGCTGAAGAAGGTGTTTCAGGTTTTCGTGATCTTCAGGTAGATAAAAATATTTACTATGTTGAATATACGGAAGGTGCGCGTACTTCATGGGAACAAATTCATCGTTTTACGCTTAAGCGGTGTGCAGAAATAACCAAGCAAAAAGGTTATAAATTCTTTGACGTACTATCAAAAGATGAAAAAACAGTTTATTTAGAGAGTAGTATTGATCAGGTTTCTATCGCTGGTATGGGAAATCTGGCCGTTGATGCACCTGTTGTTAATAGTTATGTAACTGGAGGTCGCGTTGAAGGCCGCCGGGTAACGTATAAAATACAGTTAGCAAATGAGTAAAAAAAAGTTGTTGCAGTACTTTTTTGTAAGAATGGAATACATTGGAACACTATAATAATGAAAAAAGAAGATGAGCGTCGCCGTTCTGAACGACATAGCTGGTTACGACTTGACTCAAAGGTCTGTATTAAACGCTCCCTTTTTAAAAAGGAGTGGATCGCTGTGGTGCCATTTGATTTCAGTCACTACGGTATGGGGATTCAGACCGACGAAGCTTATGACTTAGGTGACGATGTTTGTTTGTCACTTGAATTAACCCAAGAGGCTCAACACATTACTATTCCTATTTTAAGAGGTGTTGTTCGCTATAAAGAAAAGCATCACAGTCGTTTTAATTATGGCGTAGAGTTTTTCTTTTCAACCAAGGTGGAGAAGCTGTCTTTAGACGAGAACCTAATAAACATTGAGCATGCTTTAATCGAATTTGAGGCGTCTAGATGTTTGATAGAGAAAGATGCGGTGACGGGTGCCTAAATATTTAATAAGTGCCGGCCTACTATGTTTTATCACGGCATTACTAATATTAGTTTTTTATTCGAAAGATAGTGTTGTTCATGTTGATGAGCTTGTTCATGCGAACTGTCCTCTGGCATCGCGGTCTTGCCATATTAATTTAGGTAAAAACTTTAATCTTGAAATAAGTCTAAGCCCTAACGGTTTTCCTGCAATGGAGCCATTGGCGTTACAGCTGAAATCCAGTCATATCAACTTTCAGAAGATAAAGCATTTTTCAGCTGTTTTTGCAGGTCGAGATATGGAGATGGGAAAGCATTCCATGATTCTGAATCACCCTGTAGGGGAGAAAACACTACTCGCAAAGGGAATGATACCTTTATGTCCAATGGACCCAAAAATGGTTTGGCGTTTAACTATTCAGTTTGAATATCAAAACAAAGTTACTTCCCTAGAATTTGACGTGCCATCAAATATTCATTCAAATGCAGGTTAAAGTCACTCATAGCAGAAAAAGTAAATGAAAGTTGCCCTGTTTATTAGATGAATTGTTAAATTTGCAATAGGTGTCTCTTGAATGCCTAGTGTGGACTTTTTATACTATGCGCATCTTTGGTACTTTGAATTTATAACATAATAAGAAGAATAGCGGGGCATGAAACTATGAATTATTCTGACGGTTTAAAAAACGTACTAATCCAAAAAATTAATAAAACAGAAAAAAGTTTATATGGCTTGAAGTTAGATTATTGTCGCTTTGTATATGGCATTTCTCATCGCTCAAAAGTGATGTATGACCAGGTCATTTATCAGGTTCGTTCGGTTGACCTTGATTCAATGGATCGTGGTGAGCAGGGCGAGTGGAGTCGACCAGGGATTTCTGCTGTTAGGCTTGATGAAAGTTATAGTGCACTTCAAGGTGAGGCTGTTGAGTTGGGACAGAATTGGGAGTTATACGTAGGGTAATGTTGTTTTATACATTGCTTTTAGGGGACGCTTGATGCGTCCCTGCTCTTACCGGTTATAGGTATAGATTATAAACTTTCTATTTACGCAAATACTCCCCAGTCGTTAAGCTGCTCTTCGAGTGATATGGGCTTAGGGACTACTTTTTCAGTAAGCCAGAATTTAGCAGCTTTTGCACCTGCTCTTACCATTAAATCATTATCGCTACTTAGCTTTCGATAGAGTGCTTCTTTGAAGTAACTTGTTGTTTTCTCGGGAGATAGGTTAAGGTTTGATTTAAGTACCAGTGAAATTAACTCTTTTCTACTTTTAGAGCCGCAATTTGCCTGTTTTCCGATAAAATCAATCGCACCAATCAAATATAGACTTACTGCTTCACGAAGCCAGCTGAGGTTTTCTTGGTGCAGATCACCATAATTTCGCTTAATTTCTAGTAATTGAATGCCCGCAAAAATTTGAGCTTTCTGCAAGCTTTCCATTTTTACCTGATATTGGTCATCTTGAGATACTTCTCCCTGAAGTAGTCGTTTTACGACCTTTTCTATTTTGTCGTGATCACTGAGCTCACGATTATTGTATAAGTGATATGTTCGATACCAAATCAATGCTACTAAGCTAACTAATGCTACTTCTAGTATAGAAATAAAGATGGCAAGCATTTTCTAATCCCTTGGATGAATGTGTAAGGGAATTATAACTTAAGTAAGCTTTTGTATCTTGTTGTAAGTATCAGACATAAAGAGGCCTGCCTCACAGTTATGTGAGGGATTTACAGTTTGTTACAGTTTGGATTGAAAGTATTTGGCGGGTATTTAAAGTTGAGGTGCTAGGCTGATTTGAGCTCGCTTTCGATAAAGAAACGCTCTAATTGTTGTGCTGAAATTGGCTTACTAAAAAAGTAACCCTGTGCGAAGTCGCATTTGTTAATAACCAAGAAGTCTCTTTGGTCAATGTTTTCAACGCCTTCAGCAACAACTTTCAGGTTGAGTTTATGGGCGACAGCGATAACAGCCGAAGCAATCTCCATAGCGTTAAGGTCTTCAGGAATATCATAAACGAAGGACTGATCAATTTTTAAAATATCAACAGGCAGGCTTTTCAAGTAACTGAATGATGAGTAGCCTGAGCCAAAATCATCAATCGTAATGGTTGTGCCGGTTGACTTAATATTGTTTAACTGGTCAATGACGACGTTAATGTCATTCATTAACATGCCTTCAGTTACTTCTATTTCAAGTCTCTCTGGGCTTAGACCGGAGTTTTGAAGTGCACTGGAAACAATAGAAACTAGTTTTGGGTCATCAAATTGACGAGGTGACAGGTTAACAGCAACGCGTAAATCTTTTCCTGTGAGTTCTTTGAGATTTTGTACTTCAATGCAAGCATTTCTTAGAACCCATTCACCAATTTGAACAATTAGGCCTGTTTCTTCGGCGATAGAAATGAATTCAGAAGGGGGGATGTCACCTTTTACGGGGTGCTCCCAGCGTATTAGAGCTTCTACGCTCGTGACTTCGCCTGTTTTAAGGTTTACTTGAGGTTGGTAGTGTAAATGAAACTCATCATTCTTGATGGCTTGTCGTAGCTCATTTTCTGTTTCCAATAAATTGTTTGCACGAATATTTAAATCTTCTGTAAAGAAGTAGTAGCCGTCTCTACCATTTTCTTTTGCCATATATAAGGCAAGGTCGGCATTCTTCATTAAGGTCTCGCTACAGTAGCTGTCTGTAGGTGCTAAAGTAACTCCGATGCTGGTTGAGATGATGACTTCATGTTTTCCTAAACGAATGGGTTCTTTCAAACTGGTTAAAATGTTTTGAGCGATGCTGGCTATCTTATCGGTGTCGGTGACATTGTTTAGAAGGATTGTAAACTCATCTCCGCCTATTCGGGCGACGGTGTCCTGATTGCGAACACAGGAAGTCAGGCGTTCAGCAACGGTTAATAGTAATTGATCACCAGCATGGTGGCCGAGTGTATCGTTAATTCGTTTGAATTGGTCTAAATCTAAAAAGAAGAGCGCTGTAATTGTATTGTGACGACGTGCATTGAGTATAGATTGATGTAAACGATCAATGAAAAGCCGGCGGTTTGCTAGCCCTGTTAAAGCATCAAACAATGCAAGATGCTCCATTTTTTTATTTGCTTCTTTTAATGCCGTAATATCTACAGCTGATAAAACATAATTGGTGATGTTTTTATATTTATCGTAAACCGCAGATACTGTAATGGCATTCCAGAATTCGCTTTTATCTTTTTTTGCGCAAAGAACTTCACCTTCCCAGCTTTCTTGTAGAACAACCGAGTCTAATATACAAGGTTCCTTTTTACATGGGTCTGCTTCAGGGCTAAGAATGCTGATTGGTTGATCAATGACTTCATGATGGATGTAGCCGGTGATATTGCAAAACTTTTGGTTGACGTACTCTATAGCGCCTTGTTTATTTGTAATTACAATGCTTGCGCCGCTGTTTGTGACCGCACTATTTAGTTTAGACATCATGATTTCAGTAGCTTCATGAGTGCGAATATTATTTTGTAGGCGCTTATTTAGTCTAACCAAAAAAAAGCATAAAGCTGCGAATATAGTTGCAAAGCTTGCGCTTGCGACTAATTTTATCAGCGTTAGCGAGTCATATCCTGAATTTACTAGTGTTTCAGCACTAACAGTATTAATACTCAAAGAGCAGAAAAGTACCGTTAAAAAGGTGCTGTATCTAAAATTTGTCTTCAGCAAATTGCTTTCCTAAAAATTAAGGTTATTAATAAATGTGATAAGTAAAGTGTAGGCTTATAACTAATAAGTTAAAAAGGTAGCTTGGTTATAGAATTGTAAAATAGTGATGTACTTCGTAACAAAAATGTTCTTTCAAGTTACGTAGTTTATACATAGTGTGAAATGTCAGTTTACAAAACGGCGTAGTGTGATGTGGTTGACATTTTTGTAAAGAGGAATGGTAGGGCGGAGCTCCCTACCATTTTGATTTTAATGCGGTTAAATTTCTTATTTAGCGGCTGGCTTCGGCGCTGCTTTCTTAGCGGCTGGCTTCGGCGCTGCTTTCTTAGCGGCTGGCTTCGGCGCTGCTTTCTT
>Ga0105348_1000034_pt1 | contig 95614 bp, 80 predicted proteins | sample EN8Hudsemesocosm_2_FD_83504 | JGI IMG/M metagenome (GOLD analysis project Ga0105348, IMG submission 83504) | Methane-oxidizing microbial communities from mesocosms in the Hudson Canyon - EN8C Hudson Canyon | ecosystem: Environmental > Aquatic > Marine > Cold seeps | place: Hudson Canyon... | reverse complement strand
TGGTTAGCGAAGCCTTTCCTAGCGATACGCTTTCTATTTTTGATGGCGGTGTGGATGTCGCCCAAGCGTTCTCTAATTTGCCTTTTAATCATTTGCTGTTTACCGGCTCAACAAACGTTGGAAGGGAAATCGCAAAGGCCGCTGCAAAAAATTTAACGCCGGTCACCTTGGAGTTAAGTGGCAAGAGTCCAGTTGTCATCGGTAAGTATTACAGTGTGGAAGAAGCTGCAAATCGAGTGGTATGGGGCAAGTGTTTTAATGCGGGTCAGACCTGTGTTGCACCAGACTATCTATTCGTTCCAAGAGATAAGCTGCTTGAATTTACGCGAGCCGCGCGTGCAGCAGCTAAGCGCTACTTTCCTGACGGGATTGGTCAAGGGAACTATACATCCCTCATTAATCAACGCCACAGCCAAAGGGTAAACAGCCTAATTGAAGATGCCAAAGCGAATGGTGTCGAGGTCTTGCCCTTACTGGATGTCGATAGCAGCAAACTCCTTGAGAAGAATAAAATTCCACCGACACTCGTGTTACAACCGACTAGGCGCTGCAAAATTTTCGATGAAGAAGTCTTTGGTCCTGTACTGCCTGTTTTCGTTTATGACGAGTTGTCTGAAGTCATCGATGTTATCAAGCTTAATGCTGATCCATTGGCGCTCTATGTATTTAGTCAACACAAAGATGAGATTAGCCATATTACGAATCGTGTGAACGCAGGAAATGTGGCAATCAACGACACTTTGCTCGAATACATTCAAAACGACCTGCCTTTTGGAGGCGTTGGGAGAAGTGGTTCGGGAAAATATCATGGCAGGGAAGGCTTCGAAGCCTTTTCAAACAAACAAGCAACGTTCATCCAATCGGGACTGGGATCATTCACGGGCACCAAATTGCTTTATCCACCATATGGAAAAATAGCACACTTAATGATGAAGATTTTAAGACGTTGGCCCTGAACTTTGTCCGGATTGTTTTGGTTTAAATGCGACATTAATATAAGAGAATAAATATGAATAAGTTAGACAATTGGGAACATGAACACCTATCGAGAATTAAGTCTTTATTAATTGGGCATGGCGCATTGGTTATACTGGTCGCTCTTGTTGCAGGCTTAATGCTGGGTTTCTCGCTAGTTGAAGGCATCAAACTATGGCCAATACTGGACCTCAGTTTAGAGATTCCCGGGTCTGAACGGGGTTGGAAGGCTGCGCATACTGGTGGCATAATGAATGGCCTAATGGTCATTGTCGTAGCAATCAGTTTGGCGCATATTCGGCTAACAACTAAACAAGTAAAATGGGTTTATTGGTTGTTTGTTTGCACTGCCTGGGGCAATACTATTTTCTATTGGTTTGGTAATTTGGCAATGAACAGAGGACTATCGGTTACCGCGACTCGTTTTGGCGAAGGTGATCTATATGGAGCTATCGCCTACCTAATTGTGACGCCGGTCATGGTACTTACTGTTATGGGTTGCTGGATGTTGATGAGAGAAGGATTTCGTGGTGCAAGGAAAACGCCTTGACGAATAGAGCACTTAAATAAAAATAAGGTAAATTATTTGAACAATGCTGACATGATATTGCTGAGCACAAAGCTTGTTCCTCAAAGGACGCGCGTTAAACTTATTGAGCGTCCTGGGCTTGTTTCTTTGTTACACAGTAAAGATTCCCCCCCTAAGCTGGCGGTTGTATTCGGGCCAGCGGGATACGGTAAATCTACCTTAGTCACTCAATATATTCAAAGTGATCCAGAGACACTTTCAGCGTGGTACAGTCTGGATGATGGGGATAACAACCTGGATGTTTTTACCCAATATTTTTTAGCAGCTTATGACTTGATTACTAAACCTGCTGTGTCGAATCGCCAATCTATTACCTACCAAAAAAGTCCTAGTGCCAATCCAAAAACACGCTTTACTCATCTATTCAACGAAATCGTTGCAAGTGCCGGTAATGTTCGTTTTGTTTTAGACGATTTCCACCTCATTACAAATAGCCGTGTGAAGGAATTTATCGAGTGGATATTGAAGTCCATGCCTGAGCAAATGTCTTTGGTAATAACCAGTCGAGAGAAACCTAAACTTGAATGTATGGCTGGGCTAGCTGTACAAGGGAATTTAGTAGAAATAGAGGCTAAGCAACTGAAGTTTTCTTTGATAGAAACCGAGAACTTCCTATCTTTAGACAAAACTGTACGGCTGGACAAGCAGGCTGTAAATGTTCTTTATGAGCGCACAGAAGGGTGGGTTGCCGCCACGCAATTAGCGCTGCATGCTTTGCACGACCAAAAGAGTCAAAAGGAGTTTGTCGCCACGTTTTCTGGCTCCGATAAAGATATCGTCAGTTATTTAGGCACAATGGTATTGAGCCAGCAACGCGAAGAAGTGCAGCAGTTTTTTCTATATACCTCCGTACTTAAACGGCTAAATGCACCGTTATGTGAAATGGTGACGGGTAATCCAAATGCTGAGAGTTTACTCGAGCAGATCAGTAATGATGGTCTGTTTTTGTTTGAATTGGACCGAGAGCGTGAGTGGTTTCGCTATCATCACCTGTTTGGTGAGTTTTTACTTTCCAGATTCAAGGTTCTCGAACCGGGGCAGTTTAAAGAAACCGCCTTAAAGGCCGCAAACTGGTGTTTACAACAAGAGGATATACATGAAGCCATTGACTATTATTTGCAGGCCGATTATTTCGAAATAGCCGTTAAACTGATGGTTGAAAATGTCTCTCAACTTGTTCAGTACCAAGGTCATCACGAGATTTTCTTGCGTTGGATAGAAAAGCTGCCATCTGAATATATAAGGTCAGAACCAAGAATTTCGATCTGTTTTGCGTGGTCTTTAATTTTTACCCGAAACCTAGATCAAGTCGAGAGCGTTTTGCACCAGATTGAGCAGGACCATGTTTCTGATGAATATTTGTCAGCGGACTCATTTGATAGCAGTTGGATTCGGTGGAATTTAGAAATGCTCAGCGCCATGCACGATGCTATGTACGGTAAAGCGCTGAATGCAAAGGAAAAAACGGAAAAATGGTTGCAGGACTGGCCCAAGGCACCTGCGTTTGAGAGAGGTGTGGTGTTAGGTGTGCATGGCGCAAGTTGTATTCAATCCTTAGACTTTAAAGTGGCTAGAAAAGTGCTTAGGGAGGCAAAACGTGAGTTTAGTCTTTGTGAGGCTGAATATGGCGTGTCTTGGATGAGCTTTATGTATGCCTTGGTGCTTATCAAGCAGGGACAAGTTCAAGAAAGTAAGCACATGCTCGAAAGTTCGTTGAGCGCAGCGAATGAGAAAATGGGTGATCATAGTCTTGCGAGTACTTTGTTACATCTTGGCTTGGGGTATGCCTGTTACGTGATGAATAATTTGAAAGAGGCTCGTTTCCACATAGACAAAGGCTTCCTATCGATTGAAGAGCATGGCCACGTTGAAACTGTGCATATTGCTTTTTTGACCAAATCGAATTTGTTATTACGAGACGGAAATAGTCATGAGTCGATGTCGTTGCTGTATGACGCGGAGGATTTTGGTCGAACGCTGCATTTGTCTCACTACGACACAGCCATTATTGTTGAGAGAATTAGACGGTTACTTATAGAGAGTAAAACGGATGAAGCTAATGGGCTGTTTGTTGAATACGGCTATAGCACCCTAGAAGATAAAGTGGAAATTTACACCGCTTACGAAAGATTATTGATCGAGGTACTCGGAGTAAGATTATTGCTCGCAAATTTGGCTTATGATGAAGCTATTTCGAGCTCTTCCTTTCTAATTGCACGATGTCAAAAAAAGGGTATTTTACTGGAAAGATTTAGCCTCACAATTATTCAGGTCAGAGCCTATTTTGAGAAGGGGCAGGTAAACAAGTCATATCGATTGTTGAACAAGCTGATTGAGTCGGCAGCGACCGAAAAGTTACTGAGTGTTTTTCTGGAAGAGCAAACTTATCTATCGCCGCTTTGGCCAGACTTTTTTAAGCGCTATGACGACAATCGCGGCGCTTCTCAAAATAGTTCTTTGTCCATCTTAATTAGTGAGCTAAGAGTTGAGCTGGGCTTTAATAAAAAGCTTCTGGCAGAACAGACGTTGGCACAAGGTAAACTGACTATTGTAGAAGAAAAATTATCCAAAAAAGAATATGAAATTCTTAATTTTCTGGATCAAGGTTTGTCCAATAAAGAGCTGGCAAGCACATTGTTTGTATCAGTTTCTACTATCAAGTGGCACCTTACGCATATCTATTCAAAGTTGGGTGTTAAGAATAGAGTAGAGGCGATCAAAGCGTTTCAATTTATAAAGTAAAATTGTCATTAAAGTAATCAAGTGACTTATGGTGACAGGCTATCCAATTATAGATTAGTGCCCATCGTTAGAGGTGCTGCTTTGTTGCTGACAGTTAGCCTGAGTTTTGACAGCCAGCGTTAAGATTGGTGTTTACTCAGAGTTTAACCACAGTGAGGTACCCGCCTTTTAAAAAGTCAGAATACCTCACATTAGTGGTGTATTATTGTTTAACGGCAATGAACCAACCAAACTGGCCAAAAAGCTGATTGCTTCTTTTCACATTAAAACCGTTTTCTTCCAGAGCTAGTTTAAACTGTAGTTCATTAAATCGGTCATGTTGTGGGTGTTTTAATAATGTTCTCCAAAGAGGGTGTTTAATAAATTTTTCAAAGACTTCCTCTGCATAGAACTTCCCACCTGGCTTGAGTACCCGGTGAACCTCTTTAATAGCCGAACGCCAGTCAGGTACATGATGGATGATGCCGAAATTAAATACCGAGTCATAGTGATTGTCAGGTGATTGTATGTTGGTTACATCACCCACTTGAACATTTACCTTTCCTGCGTGTTTCTTTAGTCTTTTTTGGGCGGCCTTGACCATTGTTGGGTCAAGGTCAAAAGCATCAACTTGTTTGGCATGAAAAGCCTCCAAGATAATTTCGACCCCAACACCACGACCACAACCTACCTCAAGAATGTGTTCGTCTTTTGTTAATCCCCCCATAGATAAAAATTGGTCAGTTTCATAGGTTTTTTGCAGGTAGGTTCTGAGTGGATTATTCATCATGGTTTTTTCAGCAAAATTCATCAGCATTATTTTTCTTCCCCTAAAATTAAATTGCCAGTTTCAGAGAGTAAAAAATATCATGGCAAGCAAGAAATCACTTGAACAAACCTGCGATTTTTGAAAATTCTTGATATGGATAAACCAAACATTTTTGTGAATGTTCGGCTTAAGTGGGCTGAGTCAGCGAAACCTGAAGAGTGGGCCGCATGAGTTAATGAGTGGCCATCCGACAAGTTATTAAACGCATCTAACAAACGCAACCATAGTAGATAACGCCTAACAGGAATACCAACTTGTTCTTTAAAAATATGCATTAAATGGCCCTCTGAAAGCCCCACTTGTTCTGAAATGAGTTGAACAGAGATCTTTTTGGTTTCAACAGTTTTAAGGAACTTAATAACCTTGACAATTCTGCTGTCTAGCGGCTTTTTGTTGTCGTCGAGGGTAATAAAACAATTGATAATCTGATCGCAAAAATTATCAGTTTGATGGCCATTTAAGTCGTCATCTAGATGTCTTTTTATTTGTGTTATAAGTTGCCCTGACTGTTTACTATCAAAGCAGAAAATCGGATCAGTTTGTAAATATTGATGAAATAGGTTTTGAGCAGTTTGTGACTCAGGGTCAACAATAATCACAATTCTTTCATGATTGCTGGCCTCAAGTTTGTGTGGAATGTCAGCGTTTAAAATAATTACTCTTGAAGCATATTGTTGGCCTTGAGAAACAAGACTAATTTCATCTTTCAAGCCTATAAAGACCTCCATTGCATGATGACAATGCTCTTGGGTATAAGGAATGTCGCCAATCAATACAGCACGCCCGGTTCCAAAATAGAGTCTCGCAGAAACAGAATTATTCATATTACGATTAGTCTGAGTTGATAATTCAAATGCCGATTGGTCTTCAAATGCGAGCACCTATATGCACAAAAGTTGAGCATTTGTTCTTCCCATAAGCTATACAATTAAACGCTATCAACAAGCCTTCATAAACTCAATGACTAATAAACTATAATGATACACGCAACTTCATATCGATAAATTAAAACCAAAATATGAAATGGCAGTAGCAATGGATGGCGCTTACTTATTGTGAAATGTGACACCTACCATCAATCGCGAGAATGATTTTCAAAGACGTAATTGATTGAGGTTAATATCTACCTGCCATATCTTAGTCTATGTCCTTGTAGATTTAACCTTCGGAGCTGAGCTCAAAGCCACCAGTGCGCCCAAAGCGCTCCCGCTCATATTTGTCAAAAGGTCCGTCACAGATGACACACGGGGCTGTAAGAAAAACTGAGTGATCTCGATGCCTACACTGATGAGTAATCCAGTCGTGACTGCTGTCAGTAGGTTCGGCATCAAACGCAGTGGACGCTGGGGGCGTCGGGGGCACATGAGTAAACCCAGCGGAATGAAGGCAGCGAAGTTAAGCACGTTGTCCATCGTATTCCAGTGAAATAATGCGAAGGCAGGATCCTCGATGAATTCCCAACGGGCTGTGGGAGGAGAAAGGACACCCGGAGAGGTATAGTCTACAGTCGACTTGCCTGTCCGGATCTTGGCCTGCTTGATAATCCCGTTCCAGGCTCGATCGTCGAGAGCAACTACGTCTCTCATCAAACTTTCGGCAGGGATTTCGAAGTACCTGAAGAATCGGATGAACATTTCTCGGTCAGGGTCCAGCTCGTTGCCTAAAGCAAGTCGGTATGACCGGTTCCAGTTACGGAACGGAGAAGGTGGAAGCTCGCGTTCGGCCCGCACCACACCATTTACTGATACCATGAGTCGACCAGAATCGGCTACGATTCGGATATTGCTAGCGCCTAACTCCCGAAAGACGTCGGCGACCAGCAGACCGGTATCGCCATTTAGGTCCGTCTCAAGTGTTCGTACAAGGACCACTAGATTCGAACCACGTTGTGCCACAGTCAGATTGCGCCGCGAGTGACTGGTCGATACTGTAAAGATACGTGAAGTGTGAGGCTGAAAGGGCTCGGTCGTGACAAGCTGAAGGTCAAGCTCAAACTGGCCAGTCTCTATCACCTCGTTGACCCAAGAGGGGGGGGCGTCCGTGCTAGCCACAGCGATACCGCTGAATCGCAGGCCAGCATCCCCGTCGAGTCGATCGACGGGATTTTGTGCCGATTGTGGGACCCTGAAATCGAAGGGGTAGAATGCCGCCGCAGCGTAGAACATGAACAGTAGGGCGAGTAAAGTTAGGCGTTCGGGAAGGTTCAGCCCTGCCGAAAAGTCTATGATGCGATTCACTGGTTGTAGGTCATTATGAACCAGCGGAGCCCAGCTCTCCCATCGGCCGTCGAGAGTGAAAGTCCGCTGCTCATGATAGAGTTCTCTTATTAATAGTTTGAGCGCTCAGTTTATAGAAATATTAAGGTTTTTGGTATGTTCCTTTTTACAGAGTGAATATTTAGTATTAAAACTAAATCTGTTTGACTGGTTAATTATGGTTTTAGTTATACCGCATGCGGTACTGATTTAAGCTGACTGTCTCATGAATCAAAATTACAGTCTGGTCAAGCAACTAAGGGGGCTTATGTAATATTCAACATGATTCAGCAAATATTCTCATGCTACTTGTAACTGAGTCGTGACGCCAGATAATAGCGGTATTACATTTACGCCATTTTGAAGGCAGGGTATGTGTTTTCAAATTCTCTTTAAATGGATATAGTTCTAATAAAGATGAAGGAACAATCCCTACTCCCATACCCGCAGCAATACAGCTTAGTAATGCATGGTACGAGCTAATTTCAATGACATTGGAAGCTCTGCCTGCTTGCGCCAGCCATTGGGTCAAGCGAGTACGATAAGCGCAGCGGTGATTAAAGCCTAATAACGTTGGTTCATTTTCTAAGTCGTTGGGGCTTTTAATTTTTTTATGACTTAACGCAGAGACTAATACTAAATTTTCTTTGAAAATTTCAATGATATTTAAACGGGTATCAGGTGTTGGGTCTGCTACAAAAGCCATATCCAGCTCTCCAGCCAATACTTTGTCAATTAATATCCCTGATGCACCTGTCGTTAAATTTAATTCAATATGAGGGTGAGACTGATGAAATAGTGTCAGAGGGTTTGCTAATTTGGTTGCAGCGACAGCCTCCATTGCACCAATTGTTAATGTTCCTTTTGTTTGCTCATTATTTAACTCGTCTATGGCTTGTTGTGCTAGTGCCAAAATTTTATGGCTATAAAGGAGTAACTGTTCCCCCTCATTTGAAATACGAAGACGGTTCTTTTCACGAATAAACAGCGATTTTCCTAACTCATCTTCAAGTTTTTTAATGCGCATGGAAACATTAGATGGTACGCGGTTGAGCTTTTCCGCTGCTTTAATAATCCCGCCTGATTCAACAACCTGTTTGAAAACTTTTAAATCGGATAATTCCAAGTTTGATGTCCTCCACGACTGAACTAAGGTGGCTATGTTTATCAGTTAATAATAAATGTATTAACCGATTGCCTGAAGTATATTAAGGGCTAAATAACCTTGTACGAGAAATCCGATAAAAAAGAATAGTGTTCTGATATATGGGATGCCAAAACTATAGGTTAAAAAGTGACCTAGGCGAGTAAAGAAAAACACCATGCAGGCTAATGACGTATTATCATTATTGAGTTGAAGCATTTCAACAAGAATGACTAAAGGGGCGAATAGCACTAAATTTTCAACCGCATTAGTATGCGCATGCATCATTCTATTTGCCCACATATTTTGTGCAGGCTCATCACGATTAGGGTTTCTTAGTGCGGGAATTAAATCGTTTTCTAATATTCGGTTAATGATATAAGGCAACCAAAAAAACGAGGTCATTAGGATAGTTAAAGTTAACCAGAAAATTTCATTTTTCATAGCTTCCTCCATCAAGTATTTTGTTTTCGTAAATCAGTGACAACCTGTCCACCAACGCCCCAGTTATCGGTATTCACTTCATCGATAACAACAATAGTAGTGGCAGGGTTTTTATTAAGTACATCGACTAAAAGTTGCGTGGCTCCTTTTATTAAGCGTGCTTTTTGTTCTTTGGTAACTTGTTCATCAGTTATTTTGATGTTGATATAAGGCATAGTTTCTCTCTCTTTGTGAATGATTTTCTTAATAGTGGACTATGGGTGATCCAAGTTCCTAAGCTAACTAAACTAAATGCAATAATCAGCGCTACCGTGACGGCTTCATTAAATACAAATAATGCACTTATACCAGAAACTATTGGGACGATAGCCATCATAGATCCCATGGATGATGGCCCGATAATTTGTATTGCTCTAACATAAAAAACCATCTGCACAATCATGGCTAATACTCCTTGATAAAATGCCTGTATTAAAATATCTGTGAATAATTTATTTAAAAGTGACGTATCAGTTAAAGCAATAATCACTAAGTTATTAGGAGTGAGCGTTATATAGAGCGGTATATAAATGATACTGGTAATCATTGCTAGACTTAGCGTTGCTTGCCAGGGCGTTATCTGCCAACACTTAATTAATACTGAAAATAATGCCCAGAAAAATGCCCCCGCAATTAAATAAATATGACCTACTGAAAAACCAGAGTTTTGATAAACCTGTTGATAAAATAAAATAGCGATGCCCAGAGTAATGACGCTGATGCCGGTCCATTTGAACTTATTTGTCGGTTCTCTATTTGGGCCTTTATTAAAAGCGGTGGATAATAGAGTAATGAACAGTGGTAATAACCCTGGCAATAATATCGCCGCATGAGAAGCTGAAGTCATCTCAAAACCCTTAAATGTGCACAGTGCGTACGCCATTCCTCCAATTAAGCTGATGGTAATAAATTTAGGGCTAAATAAGCTAAAATATTGCTCTGTTTTTTTAATGTAACTGACTATCCAAACTGGGAATAACACTAATGCACAGCTGGCATAGCGTATTGCAATGACATCATAAGAAGAGAGTTCACTAATGCCCCCCAAGCGTGATACTAGAATAAACCCCGACCAAATAAGCACAGCACATAGGGCATATAAATAACCTGATTTTTTCAAACTTAATCACCTCTTAACTTCGATGAGTTAATGATAGGTGATTAATTGATTCAATAATAATGAATAATATTGAACTTAAGGTTCACTATAATTGAATATTGTGGTTTTGAAGGTCCGTCGATCTATGTTGCTGGCGATCTGCAGATGCAGTGCAGGTTAAGTATTGTGTACTAAACTAATGAATACTTAGTTTAAAGATTCGATCAATCATAATCGTGGTGTAAGGTATGGAATTTAAACTGGATTTCAAAGCTTCAATATTGGTAATTGTGATTTTGGTAGTAGGGTTGGGTGTGCGCTTAGCCTCTTTTTCAGCATCAAATGACCCTGTATTAGAGAAAGCTGTGCGTGATGTATTGTGGTCGACTTATAGTGGCACTCATCTTAGCGCCGAAATCAATGAAATTCGAAAAGCCCAAGATTACGATAGTGTAGATAGCTTAATAAATAAAGCATCACCACAGGCAATTTTAATTGAGAAAATAAGTCGAAGTCAGCCGTTGATGTCTTCATCTTCAAATCAAAAAGTTATTGTTCGTGTCAGTTACCGCTTCCCCGATGACACCAGTTCACGAATAGAATATATGGAGTTTAAACATGGCGGCTTAATTGATGCTTGGAGTTATCACTATGAGGTTTCTGTCATTTCTTATTATATGAACTTTTTCTAATGCCGGATTAAAGCGATCACATAATAAATCAAGCTACAGGGTGCTCGCTAATCGAACCGCTAGAATGACTACCATCGAATCGATAAGCACTAGGCGGCCAGATTAAAGCGAAAGTGATTTGCTTGGCTGGAACCTACTTGGAAAGTCGGTTCCAGCTTTTTTCTAGGCGGCTTTAGAGGACTTTTTTGTACCTAATACCAAGGTGTCCGTTCCTAGGTCAGGTAATTCGAATAGATGATCTTCAAGTTCAGCTTCCACAATTGACCGTAACCCTCTGGCACCTACTTTCTTGTCTAAAGCTTCAGTTGCAATGCTGTCGAGCTTATCTTTAGTAAACTCCAAGGCAACATTATCAAGAGAGAATAATGCTTGATATTGCTTGATTAGTGCGTTCTTTGGCTCTGTCAGAATGGACAACAAGGCCTTGTGATCGAGTTCTTGGAGCGGTGCTATCACGGGTAAGCGGCCAAGTAGTTCAGGAATCATTCCGAATTTCTGAAGGTCATCTACGCCAACTTGCGCGTAATCAAAAACTGCTTTTTTAGCCTCTTCCTTGTTTTGTACTAATGCGTTAAACCCAATATTGGCATCTTTATTTTTAGTTAGGTTAACTTGAGATTCGATTCCAGCAAAACTTCCCCCGCAAATAAACAAGATATTACGAGTATTGATTGCTGTTTTTTTGCTATCAGGATGGTTTCGAGAGCCATCTGGAACACCTACCTCATGACCTTCTATTAATTTAAGTAAGGCCTGCTGAACGCCTTCACCTGAAACGTCGCGGGTAATACTCGGATTGTCGGATTTACGATTTATTTTATCAATTTCATCGATAAAAACGATACCGCGTTCCGCTTTTGAAATATCTCCGTCTGCTCGGCTTAACAGTGTTTTAATAAGTTGCTCAACATCATTGCCCACATACCCAGACTCTGTAAGTTCGGTGGCATTTCCCATAGCAAAAGGCACGTCAAGAATTCTAGCAAGTGTTTCAGCGATCAGGGTTTTTCCTGACCCTGTTGGCCCGACTAAAAGAATATTACTTTTGCCAAGCTCAACGCCATCAACTGTAGGGTTATTAATTCGTTTATAGTGGTTGTAAGCCGCAATCGCAATGACTTTTTTAGCTCGATCTTGACCGATAACATATTCATCTAGTTGCTGTTTTATAAGTTTTGGCGAATATAGGGCAGTATCAAGTTTTGGAATTTCTTCCTGTCGACTTTTGAAATGTGCGTTTAAATCATCACTACACTGATCACATATATTATGCCCATTCATATCGACTAATAAGGAAACTTCACTCTTCTCTTTTTGACAACCAATACAGCGTTCACTCATTTTCATTACCTTTGAATATTTTACGTACGACTCAAACTATATTGAGTCCATTTCATTAAAGACAAGCTCAAAATCAAATAATCGTATATTTTTTGTGAATCGCACACCTTAAATGTTATAAATTTGTTAAAAAAGACGCTTTACTGGATTTGTTTCATTCACAGTTCAAGCGATATTTTTAGCATATGAAAATTGTGAGGCTTTAATTAAAGCAGATATATTTTGTGTTAAGAGTTAGGGGGGGGTAGAGCCTTCGTGGTGTCGTTTGTATAAGTTAGTTCAGCTTAATCACGTTTCACGTAATGTATTTAATTGGTATAATTAGTTATTATGTTAAATAAATTTTGGTAGGATCTAGTCTGTTGAAATTATGTTTTTTACAGACATGTTATTTCTCCGTTCAAACTCAAACTCTGTTTTTGAAATGGTGACAGTGAGAACTAAACAATTTTTTCACCCAATGATAAAGAGAGCGCTATTGCTGGCAGGCGTTAACTCTAAAAGGAGCATCTTGTAGTGCAGGACAAAATTAGCGTAGTAGTTGAATACATAAACAAAGTAAAAACACGATGCACATTCAATGCGGCGGCTGAAGCGTTAGGTATTACACCGCAAGCGCTAAAGAAACAGCTAGGAGAGGCTCGCCCAGAAGTTTCTTGGTTTGTTAGCCCCACATCAGGAGAGCCAATGCGTTACACAGATAGCCAAAAACACCCTGAGCTTTATCGAACTACGCGAATCATTACTTCAGCTAGCGTTTTAAAACGAAATCTTGACCTGTAAAAAGTCAACAATACGCAGTTATCGAACAGTTTCTGCTTGGCTTAAATACACTAACTGTATTTTGTACTGGAGCAGCGGCTTAATGTTAAACAAGAGAAATGTTCTTTATGGCAAATAGAAATTTTATTCACCAACGCATTTGTGTTTATGCCGGAAAAGAATTTGACCCAACTGTTGATGAACAAGTGGAGGAAGTCTTACGTTCTAAATTTAACATCCACTTGCCACAAAGAACATCTATTAATGACTCCCTAGCATCAGCGACGAGTGATCATGAAATTATTGGCCTCATATTACAATACCGTACAATGGCGTATTGATTTGGGTTTAGATAAACAGTTTGATCAGGAAATAAGTTTGATGACAAACAATGTACAAACTTTCTGAATCTCAATTGATTTTTCTAGTTTGCTAGGTCGTCTGGCCAGCATATTGAGACACCACTTCAAAACCAAGTAGATTTATCCCCATTCGCTGATCTATAGGTTAGTACCAGTTAATTTTTGAGTAAGAAATCGATTTATTGACACGCAATTCAATTGCGCAGAAGGGGTGATTCTACGACTTATGGAAGCTCCGCTGTACACTTTGTGTGAGCCAGTTCTTTAATCATTCTGAAGAAAATGCACTCAGTGAAAGTCCGCTAAGCTATTGTTAGTAATATCGAAAGAGACTGTCTAGTCTCAGCGCCAGTTTGTAAAAATCAGCATGCTTTAGATATTGAAAGTAATGTAGAAGACCACAAAATTGTATGGTGTTACCTTTGTTTGACTACAGTGATATTTAGACTAATGTAATAAGTAAGCTATTGAATAATCTCAGGTTATATTTTAAGAATATATCGATGATTTAAACTTTTAACTGTGATTGAGAGTACTCTTCAATGCAGATCTTTTGTATTACTTCGATTTTACTATTTATCAGTCTCTCTTCAGTGCAAGCCAAAGAAACAATTGTGCTTGGTTCTCCTACCGGGCATATAGCAGAAATCTCAACGGAGATATTGCTATACGCTTACGATCAAATAGGGCAACCGATAGAGATTGTTCCATTACCCGATGAGAGGTCTTTATTGTGGTCCAACTCTGGGCACATTGATGGTGAAGTATTGCGAATTGCAGCGGTGACTAGCATGTATCCAAATCTTGTTAGGGTACCTGTCGCTATCGATAAATTTGAAGCTATGGCTTTTACTAAAAGAAAAGATGTCGAGATTAAAAACTGGGGCAGCCTTCATCCTTATTCTATTTTATTACGAATAGGTACTAAGTTTGCTGAACGGGGTACCAGGGGAATGAATGTTAGAGCATTCCCTACAAATAAAGAGGTTTTTGATGCACTTCATAGAGGCCGTTATGATATTGCAGTTGCCTCACGATTAACTGGAATGTATGAAATTAAACGGCTGGGTTTAACTGAGGTAAGCGTAGTTGAACCACCGTTGGCTGATTATTACCTCTACCATTATTTAAATGAAAAGCACGAATCCATTATCCCCAAGATAACTCTGGAGCTTGAACAAATGGAAAAAAACGGGATGATAGAGAAAATAAGAAAAAAAATATTGCGAAGACTCTCTCGGCAATAGTGAATCGTAGACCACACTCATCTAGCTTGAACCTCGGTAATCGTAAATGAGTTATACGCTTATTTATTGCACATAGAACATTTCTTTAGAATCCTGATATCAAGTAATGGCGAGCCATCATACACCGTTTCATTTTGTGATCATTTCACTGGTAAGCTTTTAATTACGATTGGCATATTCAAGATCTTATGTTTAACTACAAATAGTTAGTCATTGATATTTATGATATCTAGTTAAACGATGGAGAAGCGCTCATGTATCGAAAACTCTTATGCTTATTGTGTCTTATGTTATTTCAAATCCTCAGTACAGGTTCGGTAATTGCCAGAGATCACTCAACAGCTCAATGGGTTGATATCAGTGATGATAAGAGCATGTTTGATAAGAACTGTGACTATAAAGTTTGGATAATTGAGGATAAAAAATGGCGCGAAACGTGGTATCTGGAAGGATTTGATGCTGAAAATGCTTTTTATACTATTAATCGCCAGAGCAGCTTATGGAGCGATAAAGATGCTTTTTATGCTTTAAACTACAAAGAAAAGAGAAAGTTTCTAATAGGTGACAATTTCATTGATGTTGTATCGTTTGCGTTGTGTCTGCCAGACAAGTAACGCGATTTATTTTTTACGTTGATCGAGAATGCCATTAGCTTAATCACCTGATGATCACTATTGGTACATATCGTACAGTGTGTGTGAATATACATTCAAGGATGAACTGTTAATACAGAGCTTATTATTTGGTGAGCAGTGAATAGAGCATGAACAATTTACGCTATGTCTATTCACTGAACGTTTAGATTCAGGATGCGCTATCGTGAACGTTTGAGTGCATTTTTTTTGAAAGCCTGTTCGTTTAGTCCTGTTTGAAATTTGTAGTTTTCAAACTCCAGTGTGGTGAATTTTCCTGTTTGATGATTATCCATCTCCATCGTGTGAGCTCTCCAGTACTGTCCTAAATAGTGGTGGTAATTTCTAAAAGCCTGCGTTTTTAACAGCGTTTGTTTTCGATCATAGAACTGAACCTGTTGTATACGGAACTCCTGTTGGTCGATCCAGGTTACTAATTTTGTGTAACCTGAATGATCATAACGAGGAGTCATTTCTACTTTATAGCTAGCTAGGCCATTGATCGTATCATTACCTAAATAATGGTAATCGTATTTGTCGACTTCAAAGGAGGCGAGATCTTCAAATGAAAATTCACTTCCCATGAATGGGCCTGACTTATTCTTTGACGCAATACGCTTGACCCGCTTGAGTGCAGGGAGGTAAAGCCACTGATCATCTGCTTCATTGATATGAGAGAAACTGAGAAAACCTGTTCCGCGGACATCTTTTGGGGAGTCAAATACCGTGAGACTCTTATCGCCATCATTGCTTATCTCCAAATTAGAAATACGTAGCTCACGTATGCTCTCATCACCAATCCGGTTGCGCAGGGTCATTTTCATTTCAGAAATACTGTCGATCCACCCTTGATCTCTTCGGTCTGACTCTTTGGCAATCGCTAGCCCTTTGTCCTGTTCGCTGCCATTTAAGCTAAATGCAAACAGGTTGCTGCTAGTCAGTAATAGGCTGGCTAGTAATACTGACAGGTTGTATCGTTTTTTCATTTTTTTGTTTCTCCACTGAAATAAGAAGGGCTGGTAAGAAAAGAAAATCAATAATTAAAGCAATCGCGATGGTCAAGGCTGTGAATATGCCCATGTGGGCATTCATGCTGAAGTCTGATGCGGCGAGTACTGCGAAGCCCGCAACTAAAACCAGCGTGGTCACCCAGAGAGCGACGCCAACCGTTGAAAAGGCATAACGAACCGCTTCTTCAGCCGACTTACCTAGTTCTTTTCGTGCACGTTGGTACTTGCTTAAAAAGTGGACGGTGTCATCGACAACGATACCCAGAGTCATACCTACTGCGCTCGCAAGAGAGATTCCCAAGTCACCATTGAAAATAGCCCAAACACCAAATGCCATACCTGCCGGTATTAAGTTAGGTGCAAGGCTAATGATGCCCAGCTTGAGCGAGCGTAAAGCCATAATCAGAATCAATGAAATAAAGAATAGTGCAATGAGTGTTCCTCCAATCATGGAAGACACGTTTCGCTTACCAATATGGGAAAACATCAAATTTGGACTCGCCGCATAATGGGTGCGTATTTGCGTATTTTCCGATAGCCAGTTATTAATCTTGTTCTCAAGCGTAAGGGTTTTACGCGATGAGAAATTCTTTGTGGTGACGACTACACGAGTCGCGTGTTTGTTTATGTCAATCTGGTCGTTAAGGTCCAAGCCATAAGGTAATGACATTTCGTAGAGAAGCAGGTATTGCGCGGCCAGTTCGTTGTTATCAGGTAGTTTATAGAAGGATTCTTGATCACCATTCATGTTTTTGTTGAGACGTTTAAAGGTATCACCCAAGGTGTAGACATGCTCCACTTCCGGTAGGGTTCTGAGCCATTGTGCGAAATTTGAAATGTCCTGAAGGAATTTAGGGTGACTGATACCTTCCGGGAAAGGGCTTTCCAGCGAGTAATCTATGGTATACATGCCCGTCATATTTTCGGCCAGATAGTCGGTATCTTGTCTGAATGATGTATTGGTATCAAAGTATTTGACGAACTCATCATTCACCTGATTTTTACTGGATAACGCCACCATGCCAATGGTCAGTGCAACAGTCCCCCAGAGCAAACGACTTCTGTTATTGATGACAAATTCTGATAGTTTAGACATGATTTGGCTATCTTGTTCGGGTTGAACTTTGACACGAACAGGCAGCACCATCATTAGTGCAGGCAGGAAAACAACTGAAAGGAAGAAAGCTGCGCTTACACCCAGTGCCACTGTATTGCCTAAATCTCGAAATGGCGGAACTTCACTGAAGTTCATTGAGAGGAATCCAAGTGCAGTGGTGAGGCTGGTGATGAAAACAGGTTGTAGGTTGAGGCGAATACTTTCTTTAAGTGCTTCTTCTTTTGTGTGGCCATTACGCATGCCATGCAGAAATGTCACCAGAATATGTACACAATCTGCCACGGCCATTGTCATGATAATGGTTGGTGCAGAGGCTGAAGGAGGTGAGAGCGTCCAGCCTAACCAGCCAAATAAACCCATTGCGGTGAGAATTGACATAATAATGACGGTCACAGTTGCCAGTGTGCCGGGAATAGACCTTAACATTACACCTAATACGACAATGATCACGAGCATCATGATGGGCATCAGCTGACTCATGTCTTTTTGGGCCATTTCACCAAAGGCATTATTGAGCATCACCGTACCGGTTAAACGGAATTCAATGTTGGGGTGGGTCATTTCCATACTAGTGACTAATTCACGCGCCCTCTTAACTAAGGTAGGTACCTCGTCTTCCGCGAGTTCTGGCATTTGTGCGGTAACATTTATCAGAGATATTCTGGCATCTTCAGAAACCAATCGTTTTTTGAGTAGTGGCTCGTTTAGCGCGACTTCCTTAATATACTGAAGTTGTACAGCATTGAGTGAATCAGGGTTTTCGACTAAGTCTTCAACAATTAAGTCATCCTCCTCTGCTCGGGTATGTTGAAAGTTGGTGAGCGAGTCGACTCTGGTCGAATAGGGCAATTGCCAAGCGGCATCCGTTACCTGATGAACTGCTTTAAGGTAAGGCTGTGAAAAAGCATTACCATCCTTTGGTGTCATGACAATAATCACGTTGTCTGATTTTGTGTAAGTGTTTTGTAGGGTTTCAAAAGCGTTTAATTGTTCATTTCCTTCAGCAAAAAAGACCCTGTAGTTGGAAGAAAATACAATGTTTGAGGCACCGCTCGCGGTAAATAATACGCCAAGAACGGTTGCTAAAATAATGAACCAGCGCCAACGTATGACCCAGAAAGAAAATTGTTTAGTCATTAATTGGTCCTCAAGTGTATTAAATGGATGTGAAATAATTTTGCTGCGCTAGTATAGTATTGTTCCATTAGTATTATTAGACGGTAAAAGTGGGAGTTCGCGTCCCATTAATGGGATAAAGTGTTAGTGATTTAGTAGGTCAATGATGAGGGGTGAGTATGGAATTAAATCAGATGGGCATTTTTGCTGCAGTCGTTGATCGGGGGAGTTTTATCGGGGCATCAAAGAAGCTAAATATTCCTAAATCAACAGTTAGTCGGCAAGTGGGTAAGTTGGAAGCGCAGATCGGTGCTAGGTTGCTCCACCGGACTACCCGGCAATTAAAACTTACTGAAGTCGGTAAGCTTTACTTTGAGCATTGCCGCAGAATTGTAGAAGAAGCTGAACAGGCTGAACAGGTTGTACAGCAAATGCAGGTTGAGCCATCTGGTCTTTTAAGAATCAGTATGCCTTTAGCTTTTGGCACAAATTTCATGCAAGCGTTAATACAAGAGTTCCTTAACACCTACCCAAAAATCGATTTGGAATTAGAAATGGATAACCGTGTTATTGATATTGTGGATCAAGAAATTGATGTTGCATTTAGGGCGAGTGAAGTAGAAAGTTCTTCATTGATCGCCCGACCAATTGGTTTTGGGCAACTGATTGTTTGTGCTACACCTGAATATATTGAAAAACATGGAGAGCCACGGCATCCTTCTGAGTTAGAGGGCCATGAAATTATTCGGCATCCCGGAGTACCCTTATCCATGCACGCCAAGAATACTGAAATTCCGATTCCTTCCAAGAGTCGGTTGTTAATCAATGATATGTCATTTATTCATAAAATGACCTTGGGGCATCAGGGGATTGGCATTATTCCGGCCATGCTTGCGCTAACAGATATTAGTGATGGAAAACTAAAGCATTTATTGCAGAATTATGGTTTTCTCAGAAAACAATTTTACTTGGTCTATGCCAGTCGACAGAAATCTTCCAAAATAAGTGCGTTTGTAGATTTTGTGATGGCGCGTGTTGGAGAAGGGAGTGCTTGGCAAACACATAATCTTATTTCATAAGTTGATAAGGTAAGTGTTGGACTGATGAATTATAGGGTCACTAGAAAAGATACGTATGAGTACAGACTTAATCTTAACATTTATTGTTGCATCTTCATTAATCAGTATATCTCCAGGGCCTGATAATATTTTTGTGCTGACGCAATCTGCATTATATGGACGAAAGTCAGGCTTAATGGTCACATTCGGTTTATGTACAGGCTTAATCCTACATACATTGGCTGTTGCTATAGGTGTGGCTGCACTTTTTCAAACTTCACCCCTTGCTTTTACTACCCTAAAAATAATAGGTGCTACTTATTTACTTTATCTGGCGTGGCTATCTTTCACAGCTTCGAAATCAGAGTTGTCATTATCAAGTAGTACTGTGCGTTCCGCTAAAGAATTGTATATGCGCGGTATATTCATGAATGTAACTAATCCCAAGGTGTCAATTTTCTTTCTGGCCTTTCTACCTCAGTTTACGACACCAGAAAATGGTGCATTAGTTATTCGGTTTTTTATTTTAGGTGCCATTTTTATTGCGGTAGCTCTTTTAATATTTAGCACTATTGCATTACTTTCTGGATCAATTGGGTACTGGTTTGGCCATTCAATAAATGGCCAGATCTATTTAAATCGCGTAGCTGGTACGGTGTTTGTTGGGCTTGCATTAAAATTAGTGTCTGCCTAACTAGCCTCTAAAATACCACGTAATATGGCCGGTCGGCTTGCTAGGCAGTACGGATGATATTTTGAGCTTATGTTGAATATACTTCAGCTTCTATGTGGTCTATTTTTTCTATCTCGATTAGCTAAGGTAGCAAAAAATTTTTAATCAGCTCTTTTCCGCCTTCAGTTGCAAAAGATTCAGGGTGAAACTGAATACCGTAAATCGGAAATTGTTTATGTTGTAATGCCATAATTTCGAAATCTCGACCCTCTTCAATTTGTCTTACACTTTCAAATTCGTTGACGGTCAGATCGCCAACAGCCGAAGTTAGCTGAAGGCAGTCAGGGAAACTTTTTGCTTCGGCAATTAATGAATGATAACGCATGACTTCCAGCCCATTAGGGATCTCGCTAAATAGACCTTGACCATCATGCTGGATGGCACTTATTTTACCATGAACAGGTAAGGGCGCTTTAACCACTTTGCCTCCGAAGACATGAACAATGCCTTGCATGCCAAGGCAGACGCCGAGTAAGGGCGTAGTTTTCCCTAACTCTTTAATAACTTGAGCGCATATACCAAAGTAGTTTTCATCATCGGGTGATCCGGGGCCTGGTGAAATAATAATTCGGTCTGGTTTGGCTGCTTGAATATCTTCAAGAGTGATGTGGTCATTACGTTTAACAATAATTTCGAAGTCGGAAATATTAGCCAGGTTTCTTTCAGTGGTTAGTATCTCGCCAATATACTGATATAAGTTATAGGTGAAGGAGTCATAATTATCGATGATATAAACTTTCATTGTGTTGGCTCCTGATCTTTAGGTAAAAACTTATCTAATACTTTTTTGGTACCAGCAAACTTACGACGAATCTCCTCATACTCATCCTCAGGGTTTGAGTCATAAACATTGCCTCCGCAGGTTTGTACGTACGCGTCTTCACCCTTTGCAAAAACAGTTCGAATGGGGATGGCAAAGGTACAGTCGCCATTGAACGAGAAATGTCCGACTGCACCGCCGTAGGGGCCTCGACCGTCTATTTCCAAGTCATCAATGATTTTCATAGCCTCTATTTTTGGTGCGCCAGTCAGAGTGCCTGCTGGAAAGTTACTGGCTAAAGCAGAAAACATATCTTCTTTATCTGAGATAATACCTACAATTTCACTGGCGATATGTTGCACGTGGCTAAAACGTTTAATGTCCATTAAGTTTCTGACTTTTACCGTACCAAACTGAGCAACTCGACCAATATCATTCCGGTGTAAATCAACAATCATATTATGTTCGGCAATTTCTTTCGGGTCGTTTAGTAAGGCTCGTGCGTAAGAGGTGTCTTCCTGTTTATTGTTACCGCGAAGCGCTGTGCCAGCTAGTGGAAATGTTTCCATTTCACCTTGCCTTAAACGGAACAGTAATTCTGGGCTTGCGCCAATTAATTTTTGATCATCAAACTTTACGTAATACATTTGGGGAGAAGGGTTCACTTCCCTCAGTTGTTCGTAAATATTGATGGTGTCGCCTTCAAGGTGAAAACGCTTTTTGAAACCAACTTCAGTCTGAAATATTTTACCGTTGATAATATCCTGTTTCACTTTTAACACTGCATCGCGATGTTCTGCCTGACTCATGGTTTCTTCTTTTGGTGTGACCGTGAGTGCCCCGTTGTGAGTATCACTTTCTGCAATTAAGTCTTTCACCAAATCGAGGCGGCTATTGTGATAATAAAAATAGATAATTTCACCGGTCATCTTATCCAGAATTAAACCATCCATGAATAAACCAAACCGGAAAGCATCAAACATGGTGCTACTTTGCAAGGAGAGTGAGGGTTCGAAGTAGTTCATACTGTCATAACCCAAATAGCCGGTTAACCCACCTGCGTATTTTCGTGAAATGACATTCTGCGGAATAATGTCCCGTAATAAATAGTAGGGGTTCTCACTATGAAAGCTTTCGCTGCGACCATCACGTTCTTCAACAGTTAAGCTGGTGTCATTGGCATAAAATACTTTTTCAGGATCAAAACCAATAATGGAGTGTCGTGATACATGGCTTTCTTCTCCTAAAGATTCCAGAAAAAAACAATGCTTATATCGTTTCTCAATTTTTTTGAATAACGCAAAAAAATCGCAATCTGCGCCGATAGTGATGTAATGAGGCTTTCGAGGCAACTCAATTTTTGAAGGCTTTTTAGACATATTTAACCTATTTGTCTTTTAGTGCACGTGAGCCACGTGTGACCGTTGCAATACCTACACCTAGCGTTTCGGCTATCTGGCGTTGCGGCATTCCTATTTTAAGTAATCTTATAATTTGAAGACGTTTACTAATTTCACTTAACTCTGAGGGCGTAAGGAGATCTTGAAGTATGGTATTCATACTTTCAGGTTCTTTTGCTGTCAGAAGGTGTTCAAGCAAGTCTTGCAAGTATATATTGTTTGTATTCATGTACTAGTACGCTACCATATTTTTATTTTCAGTCAAGGTATTAAGCAGGATGGGGGGAAATTTTTTATTTAATGAACTCTAGTGGAAGGTACACCGCAGAGGATAAAGCAACCATGCCTAAAGAGGCAATTACTGAGCTACGCAGTGGAATGCATAACGAAAATGCTGTTGATGTTTTAGGAGTCCCTGAATTCGCTACATTAAGTTTAAAACAAACCTCTTTGAACCAATAGAATGCACTCAGAGTACGCCTGAGATCTTCTTGACCGCTACAACTAAACAAAACTACTTTTATGTAGGTAGGGGGTTATTTTCCTATATGTAAAATAGGCTGACTTCACAGAAACCAGCACTGCTTTCATCAAGCGGGCTTCTTTTCGGAAGGCTCATCGGTTTCAGTATCTTCCTCAAGCAAGGCTTTAGCTTTTGAGAAGTCGACCTCGTAACCTTTATCAAGTGCCTCTTTACTTGGTTTTATCCCACAACTACTTCCAGTCATGGGCATCGATTCAGCACTGCCGGAATGTTTGATATTGCTCATAACTTGCGCCTTTAATTGATTAACGATGTACTTCACCGTTGTTTATTCATCTAAAAAATTAGACCAAGATGGCGATCTTTTTGTTCAATTTTAAGTTGCGTTTAATATGCTAGTGAAGGCCGCTACCACCGCTTTTTTTTATTTCATTTACAATCTCAGCTTGGACTGATTTCTCACTGAATGCAGCCAGTAGTGCATTTAGGGTAGCCACATAAGCTTGATAGCCATCGCCCTTCGTTTGAAGTGTTATATCATCGGTTCGGCTTACTAATTTTTCTTTACCAAAGTTGCCGCTAAGGGTCCAATTTACCTTTAACCTTACAACCCCTCCTAGTTGGCCACTAAAGTGTTGAACATCTAGTTGCAATTGATATTGTGGTCGGAAGCGGGTGTTCCAGGGCTCAGTGACTACTCCACTTATACCTAGGCTTTGAGTCATTAATTCGGCGACAACACGCGTAAAGTCTTCTTTCAGGCGGCCTGCCCAAACGTCATGGCTGGCGACTTGCACGGCTGGGCCTGTTTTGTGCGTCACGATACCTTTGCGGATAAGCATGGAAGGCAGCTTAACCGGGCCTATGCCCAGTGTCGCCTCGTTGGACAAGCTAACTGTTGTAGAGGAAACTGGCAGCGCATGAAGGCTGTAATAACGTGTTTGGATTTTGGTTGAACAAGCTGCCAGCAGGCATATTACAAATATTGTCAGTAGTTTCATCATAGTTATTTTGCCTCATCTCGACCCATAATTAACGTACTAGGGTTTCGTGACAATTGATCGCTGAATGCTTTCATAGAAATGGATGCCGCACTGACATCTTTCAACATTTCAAGCAGTTGATAATGTACCGCTGAATCAGGTGCGATTGCTTGGTCAATGGTTGTCAGGGTGCTTTGCATTGTTGTGATGGTATCGGTGAGCGAATCACTTGAACCGTTAAGGTTGGTGAGCAAGCTATTAATATCGCTGATAATCTTCTTCTTATTTATATCCTCTACGATTTGGGCTGTGCTACTAAGGCTGTTGTTCAGATTATTAGCAATTGCATCAAAGGGAAGTTGCTCAATACGTTGTGCAATATCAGAAACACGTTTAAAGATTTGCAGTTCTTCATTTTGAGAGGAGGGCAATACCCAATAATCGTTGAAACGTTTTAATAATGCAGGTGTATCCTTTACGGGTTGGATGTGGTTTGGTATCAAGTCGACATAGAGTGATCCTGTCAGAATATTTCGGGGTTTTAGTTGAGCACGCATACCTGCAGAAACTAAATTTTCCATCAGTTTATTGAGTTCATTTAAGGTGGGGGTATTATTAGGGTTCACGCGTTCAGGCTGGATAGAAATCACCACATTCACAAATTTATCAGCGCCAATGCCATAATTTAGTCCAACGTGTTCAACTTTACCCACTTGAATACCTCTAAACTCAACTGGAGCATCTTTTACTAAGCCTCTTACAGAACTATCAAACCTAAGTATATAGGGGAAGGATATCGTTAGTGCGCCTTCTGCAACCGCCTTCTGGTCGTTGAATAAATAAAACTGACTGCCTGAGCTAGCAAGCCCAGCTTTGTTTGACATAAATGACGGCGTATTAAATGCAAGGCCTCCAGATACCAATGAAGAAAGTGTTTCCATTTTAGCAACCACACCATTAGCACCGATTTCAACGCCGATACCGCTAACATTCCAGAATTTTGTACTGGTTCTGATTAGTTCATTATGTGGGGCATTAATAAAAATACGAATTTCTACCTTGCCTTTCTTAGGTAATAAACGATAGCGTGTTACTTCACCAACAGGAATTTGTCGATGGTAAACAGGCGAGCCAATATCAAGTGAGCCAAGTTCTTCTGATAATAGAATATATTGCGTGCCTTCTTGATAGGATCTGACAGAAGGCGGTTCTGTGAGACCTTCAAATTGGGAACGGAACTCGCCTCGCTTACCAGGGTCCATCTCAATGTAAACACCCGACAATAAAGTATCAAGGCCACTAACTCTTCCCAATGAGATTCTGGGGGAAACGACCCAAAAACGGGTGAATTCAGACACTAATGATTTAACTTGAGGGTCAAGCTCTACTAGTGTGGTTACTTTTTGAAAGTCATTACTTAGTTTGATGTTGGTGACTTTACCGACCACCACATCTCTAAATTTAACGTGCGTTTTTCCGACGGTAATGCCTGCCGCATCATCAAATACTATTTGTACTTCAGGGCCTTTATCTTGCCATGCCTTGAGGGCTAGCCAGCCGGCGATTACTAATGCCAGTAAGGGTACAATCCAAATAGGCGATACCTTGCTAGTCGGGCTTAGATTAGGGATGTTTTCGCTCATTGGTGGTGATACCTAATCTTTTTTTTTATTTTCATACGCATCCCATATTAGTTTGGGGTCAAAGGTTTCTGCTGCCAGCATGGTGAGCACTACGACTCCGGCAAAACATAATAATGCGCCACCGGGCTCGATATTGGCCAATAGACCGAATTGGACCAAGGCTACGAGTGTTGTGACAACGAATACATCAATCATAGACCATCGGCCAACAAATTCTGTTATTCGATATAAACGTGCCATTTGTTTGGGGTCACCGTTAAATTTGATGGATACGTTCCAAAGTAAATACGTCATAACAATTAATTTAGCGATGGGCACAACAATGCTGGCAAAAAATACTACCATCGCAATCGGTATATCGCCGGAGTGAATTAGATGTAAGACCCCAGAGAAAAGTGTATCTGTACTTTCCTGACCAAGGTGTGTGGTGGTCATGATTGGTAACAAGTTGGACGGAATGTATAACACCAATGCAGCGATTAAAAGGGCGGTCGTTTTTTGAATACTATGGGGTAGATGTAGATGTATATGTATTCCACAGCGAGGACATTCGTTATTGACTTTAAGTTGGGAAACTCCAATATGAGCTTCACAACAATGACAGGCTACGACAGCTTCGTCGTCTTCCTTTGTATAAAAGTTATCATGATTCAGCCATTCCCAAATGTCCTCCCGACTCAGGTAAAGGTTATTGGCAATTAGGGTTAACACTAAACCCATAAAGGCATAAATTCCGGGGCCAAGAATAATTTCGGCAAAATTTCCCAGCTTTAAACTGGCTACAGCGATGCCGACTAAAAATATCTCGAGCATTCCCCATGGTTTGGATATATGCAGCATATGAACAATAAGGCCAATAAATGGCGCACGAACATTCATAAATCGAGATAGCAAAATGTAAAGTACACTTAATAGTTCAAATAAAGGAAACAAAAAAATGGTGATAAAGACGATCGATGCCAGCAGAAATTCATTACGATGAATTAAGGCTTGTACGCCGCCAATTAAATTACTATTTTGAACTTGGCCCGCAGTTTCTAAACCGATAAAGGGAAATATATTAGCAAGTATAAAAAGAATGATGCCCGCGATAGTAAAAGCGGTCACTTTATGTTCCCAGTCAGGTCGATGCGTGAGCATAACGTGGCCGCAAAACTTGCAGTCTAATTGCTGATTCTTACCCACGTGGGGTAGGTCATACAAATGGCCGCAGTCTTGGCAGGATATTAAATCTCGATGTGTTGAAATCATGATAAATTCAATTAAAGAGTATCAGGTTAGCATAGCATGACATAGTGAGATCAGCCTTTTTAACCAGACAAAGATGCATGGCTATGAGACCTCCATAACCTATTTTAACTATAATAACTGTGGGGCACGAACTTTGTCTTCTGTTGCATCGAGTTAAAAATCAGTATTGATAATTCAAATAATGAGATCTTTTATCTGGGTTTTTATCTTCTCGCCCTGCTGAAGATGGTAACTGACTGGGCTTAGATAAAACCGGCTTCGTTTATGTGCGTTTATCGTTTCTTTGGTGTGCCATGTTTCCTGCATCACTACTTCATCTTGTGCGTTGAGAAGTTGGCTGTATAGGGTTAGTTTTGTAATGTCGAATGGACTGTTGTTTTCAAATCTAACGAGTAACGGGCCATTCGGATCTTGGTGGTAACGAATGCTGATGAATTTTTCAGGGTGTCTATGAACATCTAAGCGACGTATTTTTCGATGCGTTGATTCTTTAAGTTCCTTTCTTGATGTTTTTTCCTGTTTAGCTATAAAAGTAGACGGCTTTACGGTGTTTTTGTGACTTGCGGAGCAGGCATAGAGAGTCACAGTGAAGAGTATCGCTAACGGGATATAGGCTTGTTTGAAAGTACGATACATGAGTATTAGCCTTCAAGGTTCAATTGAGGTGATACATATACTATCGGTTTTTTTGCAAGAAAACTCAGCCACTTTTAGTTGACCACTTGTACCTTAGGTTATGAAGATCTACATACCGATAGATCGCAAGTAATGAGAAAAACCATAAGGTGCATTTGATTACATTTGTTATAAAGAGGAGTAAGCTCAATCTTATGAAAGATTGATGTTCGAAATCAACAAGATATAAACGATCAAAAAATACGTGTATTAATGTCAATTAGAGGTATAAATATATGTCAAAGGAAACCGCGGAAGAAATTGAGCAACGTAGAAAAATTATTGAGAAACAACGTTCCCAATGGAAGGCCGTTATATATGGTGAATCTGCTGAAAATATAGCAAGGTTTCAGCGTCAAGTAGCCAAATATGGTCGTATAAAAATCTGGTAGTCGATGCGTTCTTAGTTTAATCAAAATCTGATGCATGTGGTTTCAACTGATTAACGCAACACATTATACTTTATAAGAAAAGGAGGGTGGGTTATGAATGACTACCCTTGTTTAGCGTCTATATTTATTAGTTCTATTAAGGTCCTCCACGGCTAAGTAAAAAATCTTAAACCCATGCTTCCGCTAAGAGTAGCCCTTCAATACTTGCCCAATAAATTAGAGAGCACCAAATGAAAGTAACCACGGTTAACTCCAGCATAATATTGGTACGACTTTCTTTTAATCGTCTGGCAATCAGTGCATAACTGGGAATACCTAACAGAATGGGCGCTAGCAGAAGGGTGGTATGTTTACCGTAACGCTTCCATAATTTAAGCACCTTTCGAAGGTTTTTGTTAAAACCCTTGGGTTTGGTTTGACGTTTTGCCATCCAAAGGTCAGTGATAAATAGTGATGCCGCTGCAGAACAAAGTGCTGGCCCCATATTGAACAACAGCATTTCCCAATAAGAAAAATTAGCACCGACTGCGATAAGCGGCCCGATATAGGTTTTCCAAACACTGAAGAAAAAAATACTCAGTATTTGCAGAAGGTATGTTTCGTCCATATTCTAATCACAAAAGTTAAATGAAGAAGGGGGTGATGTTTGCATAATCATACTTTTACCTAGTGTAGAAAGTAAATACAAAGTCGGGTTAACTCTCAAGTGGAAATAATTAATCCACACCCATATTTCATTAAAAATTTGATAATTATTTATTGAATAAACTTAATCATAGTGCTGAATCTTTCTCATATAATTCAGGATTAGCTTTTAGTATGCTGATTGAAAAGGAGATACCAAAAATGGAGTTGTTAATGAATAAAGCGGTGTTGGTCACTATTATTTATTCTCATCACATATTTTAGCAGAACCAAGAGTAAGGCCAGCTCACTGGGCTGCTCTAATATCGTCACGCTAATTCAGAAACTAGATGTAGATAAGATTAAAGCGAATCTTGGTTTAGGTACTAAATCTTGAAATAGCTCAAAGACGGATTAATCAGTGTTAAGCAATCAATGGAAATAATATGCATAAAGTAAGTAAAGAAGAATTTATCAAGAAATCAGCCCTCGGTGGACTGATCATTGTATTGCCAATTGCAATCGTTGCGATGGGAATAAAATGGTTGTTCAAATTGGTGACAGATCTAATTCAGCCATTTACTAACCTTGTTGTGAATCATATTGGTTTTCCCGAGCTGGTAGGGGACATTATTGTTTTAGTCGCTATGGCGGGTAGTTGTTTTGTTGTTGGGTATTTGGTGACAACGAAAGGCGGTGCTTATCTACATACAAAGTTTGATGGTCGTCTGGCTCAATATGCGCCGGGCTATCGAATGGTGAAAGATATTATAAACCAATTTGTCGGGGATAAATCAACGTCGCCTTTCGCCAATGGTGAAGTTGCCTTAGTGAAAATTTTTGGTGCCGAGGCTGAAACCCAAGTAACCGGCATTGTCACTTCTCGTCATGTTAATGGCAGGTTTACCGTTTTTGTACCAACAGGGCCTAATCCTACCTCAGGTAATATGTATCATGTTAATGAGTCTCAAGTAGAGTTGAGGGCTGATGTAAAGGTTGAAGATATGATGCGAACCATCATTGCTTGTGGCGCTGGAAGTGGTGATCTATTTGCGAAACAAGATGCCTAGGGGGCGTCGTTGAATATAAACAAAACAAATTTTAAGGTCTGTACTTTAAACCTCTTTAATTACGTCGCACCGCCTAATGCTTTTTATGAACTGGAAAATATATATTCCAGTTCGCAATGGCAAAAGAAGGAATGCTGGATTCAGCAGCAGTTATCTATATTGAAGCCAGATATCATAGGCTTTCAAGAAGTATTTAGTCCTAAAGCGCTCCAACAATTAACTCTCAAACAAGGCTTTCCTTATTTTGCAACGGTTTCGGAGCCAAGAATTAGCTCACATCATGTATATGACAAACCGGTTGTGGCGCTAGCTTCTAAGTTTCCAATCGTATCTCTTTCTGCCGTTGAGGTGATACCTAGCGTCTTAGGTGATCTGAAAATACATGCAGACTTTAACTTTAGCCGACCGCCAATAAAGGCTGAAATTAAAATCGATGGTTTTAGCAATGTTCTGGTTTATGTTGTCCACCTGAAATCACAGCGTTCATTACTGGAATCCTCCTTGAATGAGACTGAGAATGTTTTGAACGATATAAGCTCAAGTATGGCAGCTCAAGTACATGGTCGATGGGCCTCAACAATACAGCGAGGTACGGAAGCTGCCTTGATTTATCAAGACATCATTCAGGAAATGCATCATAGCCAAAGACCGGTTATCTTGATGGGAGACTTAAATGATGCAATTGAATCACATGCCATACAGCCTTTATTGGGTGGCGCAAATATGGATAAAGTTAATAATAAATATATTTCAAATATGCCGTTAAGTCACCAAAGGGCAATTCAGCGCTTTTCCCTTTATGATGCTTTTTTATTACAAGATAAGATAATACCATCAGCACGAAAGGCAACTCATTACTTTGCAAACCGTGGTAATGTGCTGGACTACATTCTATTATCTAAAGACTTTAATATAAATTATGACCATAGTTTGGCTAGTATTACTAATTACCATGTTAGCGATAAACATCTGGTTAACCCCAAGTATGAAGTCGACGCTGAATGCTCAGACCATGCGCCGGTGATGGTTGAGATTGAGATAAGATGCTGACTTTTCTTGGGCCTGTTAATTAAGCAATTCTGGAATAAATACGATGAGTACAGAAGCGAAGTTTTCAATAGGTCAATTGGTGCAGCACAATATGTTTGGCTATCGCGGTGTTATTTTTGAACTGGACCCTTACTTCATGTTGAGTGAAGAGTGGTATCTAAAAGTTGCTTTGTCTCGACCGCCAAAAAATGAACCTTGGTACAATGTATTGGTCGATAATGCGTCCCATACTACCTATGTTGCAGAGCGAAATTTAATCGCATCAAGTGACCTTACTGAAATTAACCACCCTGAAATCGAACTTTATTTTGAACGCTTCGAAAAAGGCCTTTATCGACTTAACAGGCAGCATATTCAGTAAATTATTCAGTGCTAATAGGTCTTAGTAGCTCAGCACATTTTACTACGTTTTTTCACTAAACAGCGCTAAAATTATAGTAGATTGAATTTAGAGGGCGTCATCAACAATGCGCTCTAGTGTGTCTAGGGAGGAGTTTATGAAACGTTTAATCAATCAACTGTTGAAGTTTCTTAAAAGATATCTGGCCCCTGAAATTAATGGTGTGATCTTTCTTTGTATGGCGGAACTTTAAAGTGAAACGCATCAAGCAATTAATTATTCTCGCAATTGTTGTTGTAACAAGTGGCTGTAGTTTACTACAACAAGCGCCAAACGATAGTTCTCAGGCCTCATCGCTTGTTAACTCAATAGCTAAAAATACGATTGTTCAACAGCTTGAAGCTCAATATGCTGAGTGGAAAGGGGTTAAGTATGCGTATGGCGGGCTCAAAAAGTCTGGAGTAGACTGCTCGGGTTTTGTTTATCGCACGTTTAAAGACCGGCTAAATAAGTTGCTGCCTCGCTCAACGGTAAAGCAGTCTGAAATAGGGCAGTCGGTTGAAATATCTAATTTGCAGTCTGGTGATCTGGTTTTTTTTAAAACAGGTTTTAAAGTTAGGCACGTCGGTATTTATACATCAGGTAATAACTTTTTGCACGCTTCTACGAGCAAGGGCGTGATGATATCAAATCTGGATAACCCTTATTGGAAAGACGCTTTCTGGCAAGCACGTAGAGTTTTAAGTCACTAGATCCATACTATTAAATAGTAATTATGACTAGGAAGTTACTAATATTAACCGTGAGCGGCATCATTAGTTTGATATGTGAAAAATCAAATGGTATCCCACAATTGGAGAGCTGAATTAAAACGTTGTTTTGTGAGATATATCTCACGCAAGCTTCAGTTATTGTCTGTTTGTTTTTTAACCTGAAGCCTCTAATATACACTTTATCGCTAGGACAGCAGGGAACAAGGAGCAACCAATAAGGATTTGGTTATTAAGGATGATATGAAAGGGACTAATACTCATAAGGAATGAGTATGCAAGGAAAAGGATTCAAGCTAAGGGATTAGCGATAAGGATATACAGTTGAGCCTCGTTTATAGCGGGGCTTTCTTGTGTCTGGGGCTTAAGGAATCTTAATTGATGAGCTATTTAGATCCCAAGATATACAACTCAGTAAGCCAAGGATTTATTTTAGTGCTATATTGGGCATAAATACACAACTCCTTTAACTTAAAAGAGGAGAAAGAAGATGCGATGGATTTTACCTTTAGTATTTTTTCTTGCCAGTTGTAGTAGTAAGGTTATTTATGACTATGACCCCTCCGTAGCTTTTAGCCTATTCGACCAGTATCGTTTTGTTCTTAACGTGAGTAGTGATGACCATAAGTCACTAGACAACAACCGTATTCAAAAAGCAATTATACATGAGTTGTTTGCCAAAGGACTGAAAGAGTCTGTGGCGGGACCGAACGTTTTACTCGTCCACTACTTTGTTGAAGAGGAATCGCACTTACAAAGTGCCGGTTTCAGCTATAGCTTTGGAACTTTTCACCGCCGCTTTGGGTTAGGAACGCATATTTCACCGCAGGTTAAAGAAGTTAAAGAGCGAAAACTTGTCGTGGAGATGGTTGAACCCTTCAACAAGAATGTCATTTGGCGTGCCGTGTCAAAACGCAATCTTCGGGAAAGCATGGAGCCTAGTGAACGAACTGTGTTTATTAACGAGCTTGTCGCCGAGCTGTTTCAAAAGTATCCACCTCAAACTACTGAGAACTAAGAAATATTAGTAGTGCTGCTGCGCAGGGCTTTGTTTGATGAAATGAAATGCTTCATCTCATGACTTAAGTTTTTTGTCTAAAGAACTAGCACTGTACGATATATCGCACAGAAGGTTCGGTTATTGTCTGTATGTTTATTAACCTGAAGTCTCTAATATATATTTCATCGCTAGGACAGCAGGGAACAAGGAGCAGCCAATAAGGATTTGGCTATTAAGGACGATAGAAAAGGGATTCATACTCATAAGGAATGAGTATGAAGGGAAAAGGATTCAAGCTAAGGGATTAGCAGTAAGGATATACAGTTTAGCCTCGTTTTTAACGGGGCTTTCTTGTTTCTGGGGTTTAATCAAGCAAACTTTCGTTTCATATTTAACTTAAAATCATTTCGCATATGTCGTTGAAAAGAACGAAACACTTTTAACTCCGGTTCAGGGTTTAAGCCTTGGGATAGTCGGATTATTTGCCAGTAATAAAAACCGACCTGACCAAAGTTATTGATTGCTTTTATCAGGTTTGAGCTGCTGTTATTTCCCCAGAACCCTTTACCTAAAACCAAGCCTTGTTCGTAATCATCAAGTCTATCAATTGACCCATCAATCAATTTCTCAGAACAGTTTGGTTGGGTGCATAAGGGGCGAGCTAAACCAATAACATCGACTTCCTTATCGGCAATCGCTTTCTCCATTACTTCACGGCTGCGAAAGCCTCCGGTTATCATCAGCGGTATCTTCGCCGCAGTTTTTATGCGTGAAGCATACTCAATGAAATACGCTTCACGCTTACGTGTGCTTTCTCTGACTTCAGTTGGTTCAACGCCAATCAGGCTTAGTTGTTCATAAGTGCCGCCAGAAATTTCTAATAAATCTACGCTGTCTTCACCCAACCAGCCAGCAACCGTGACACAGTCATCGAGTGAAAAACCACCTTTTTGGAAGTCAGCTGAATTTAATTTAACGCCGATAGGAAAATCAGGCCCGACTTCTTTACGTACTGATTTGATGGTTTGGCGAATGATGCGGGCTCTATTTTCAAGTGAACCACCCCATTGATCAGTCCGTTGATTAATTTTTGGTGATAAAAACTGACTGAATAAATAGCCATGAGCACAATGAATTTGAACGCCAGTGAAACCGGCTTTCTTTACGAGCCCAGCAGACTTTGTGAAGCGAAGAATAATGTCTTGAATGTCGTCTTCAGTCATCGCTTTGGGTTTGCCAAAATTACCCAGTAATTCCAAATGAATATCAGAGGGCGATAATGGTTGTTTATTAACGATTTTGGGGCATTGCCTTCCGGGGTGATTAAGCTGAACCCAAAGTTGATTTCCGGCGCAGGTGCCTGCTTCTGCCCAGCTAGAAAATAAGTTCAAGTCTTTATCAGTTTCGAGAACTACATTTCCTGCACGCTCTAAATAGCGATGGTCTATCATGACATTTCCAGTTATATGTAAACCAGTACCTCCCTTTGACCAAGTTTTGTAAAGCGTATTATGTCGTTGAGTAGGGCGGTCGAATTTATCTGCCAACCCTTCCGTCATGGCGCTTTTTCCAAGTCTATTGGGTATGGTGCTACCGCATGGTAATGCAATGGGTTGGGCTAAAGAACTTGTCATAGGGGGATCCGCCAGATAATAAATTAAGCAGTAATAAGTTGTTATTGTTAAGGCACTTATTAAAACAAAGTTTTAATAAAAATCAAACTTATCTATTGGGAAATTACATTGGCTTAAATTAGTGATTGCTCTATTCGGTGAAAATTTTAATGCCGTTGGATTGCGTCAGTAAATGAGTCGGCGTCATTCCAAACATAGCTTTAAAAGTACGATTAAAATGAGATGCATCAGAAAATCCAGCTTTGATCGCTGAGTTTGTCAGGCTGCTGTTGACAGTTAGATCGGCCAAAGAGCGAAATAAACGGTGCCATAAACGATAGCGTCGAATGGCCAAGCCTGTTTGTAAGCGGAATAATTGTGTAAGGCGAGGAACTGACAGTTCAACCTTTTCAGCCAAGGATTCTATCGATAAATTGTCATCGATGTTTTTTTGTATAAGCTCTATAACTTTATCGATTCTTGGATCTATATGATGTTGATCACTCTTTATTTGATGCAAAATAAGTTTTTCGAGGTGCTGATACATTTCTTCAGGAGGCAGCTCATTTTGAAAATGTTCAGTAAACATATCAATATAGCTTTGCTCATTTTTTATTTCATATGAAATATTCTGTACAGTATTTTGCATTAACGGTAATAGACTAGTGTAGTCATTGCAAAGTACATCTAATATACATATCGCTACAGGTGCTGAGCCAAAATCACACTCAACTTCCATGCCTGGTGGGATGAGAATACTTCTGCAAGACACTGGTTGATCAAACTCATTTGATGAGAGCTTAATAGTTCCCCCCAAACTCACTGTAAAAGACGCAGCACCTGATGAAAAACAAATAGGTTCAAATATTTGACCAATATAAAAGGTTCGCTGTTTCCACAAATATAAGCGGGAGGGTGGTTCTGAAGTATGTGCTGATGGCGCTATAAAAGTATTCATATTGTTATTTTTTTAGATGAATTGACAAGAGTTTAACTGCTGACATCACTATTAAGTGATATTCGTAATATAACATTAATCTATTAATACAAGACTGTAAACAAACAAATATGGTAGGAAAAGCCTCGTTTATGAATATTTTTATGAATTAAGTTAACATTAACAACAAGTCCAGAAGGGTTTAGCAAACCTATAATAATGTGTGGTTTTTAACCGGTGAATCTTGACGTTAATTTTTTAAGCCAAAACACTTTCGATAAATTTCAGTCAATTTATTGTGCATCATCCGTTCATTCTATATTTGTCGTTTTCTTCAGGGTTAAGCTGTTTCTGGATCAGAAGGAACTGGAAGTATCTAAGTGTGTACAGCTACAAGGATATAACCAAAGTCACAAACTAAGTTCTAATTACTCGACTATAAAAACAAACATAGAGAATGATGATCATGAAAAAAATATTACTGAAACTACTTAGCACAACCACATTAGTGTGTGTCGCGGCACTTTCAACTACTGCGCTTGCCTCAAGCGGCGGGGGAGAACCTGAAGCCTGTGATGCTAACACCAAGCCAATTGTCTTCGTACATGGCTATCTGGGTGGTAACTTTAACTGGACTGATATCTGGGACTACCTAGAAGCTGATGGTTATGCGCCATGTTCACTATACGGGTTTGAGTATAGCTCTACTTGGAATAGCAATGTCACAAGTGCTCAACAATTAGCCGACTTCGTTGAAGATGTACGTGCTGACCACAATAACCAAGAAGTTACGATCGTATCACATTCAAACGGTGGTTTAGTAACACGTTGGTATCGTGAATTTGAAGGTGGTTACGCGGCGAATGATCGTTTTGTAGCATTAGCTGCTCCTCATAATGGCACGACTTGGGGTTATGTATGCTGGGACCAAGCTTGTACTGAAATGTCACCAGGCTCAAACTTTTTGAGTGCTTTAGCTGGCCGTGGTTGTGACCGTTCTGTTTGGTCTGATTCAGATGGAATCATATTGCCAGCGGAAAGTGCGATTTGTGGTATCAGTACACAAACCACAAGTGCTAGTCACCTAGGTCTGCTTTGGGACTTACAAGCATATCAAGACATCAAGGGTCATATGGAAGACCTATAGCTCTTGATTGTTAGTTTTAAGGGGCTGCCGTGAAAACGGCGGTTCCAAAGAGTTAATCATTTAGCTTTGCAATCATGACCTCAGCTAAAGTGTTTGAGGATAAGATTGAAACTATGAATGAAACGAGATCCTAATGATAGGGTGACGGCTAGTCCTCATCATGTTTTGAATACCATAAAGAATAATAAAAAGTAGCATGCGATATCGTGTCATTGGTTGTGCGTATGCCTGAGGAGAATAATGTGAAATATCTTCGGTCAAGTTTGGAATGTATTACTTCTTTAGTCATTCTGTCTTTTTTTCCAAGCATACTTTTGGCAACGGAAATAAACCCGGTTGTCATTGCCATGGTAAATAATGTTGCTATTAATGACGCCGAACTTTTGGTATTAACAGAAGCAAGAAGCCGACATTCAATGGAGCAGGTAAGCTCGGATGGGAGCTTGTCGAAAGCACAGAAACAAAAACTGATAGATGACTTGGTCCTAGCAGAAATTTTAGTTCAAGAGGCCGGTAAAACAGGGTTGGATAAATTATCACGTACAGTTGCTGAGGCTGCCATTCAATATAAGACTCTAATAGGCCAAATGTTTCTTCGCCAAGAAATTGCCAAGATGCAAGTCTCGGAGGAGGAGATTCGTCAGCGTTATGACGCTATCCCGACAAAGTATAAATATGGTTTACGCGTTATCAATGCCACTACGCAGGAAGCAGTCAATGAAATTTTGGAAGTACTGAGTACAGGTACCGAATTTAAAACTGTGTCGGATAGTTATGTCATTATGGAAGAAGATAAGAATGGAGGTTGGTTGGGCTGGTTGCGTAGCAGTCAGATAAACCCTCAACATTTAGAGGTCGTGAGAAATCTAAAAGTAGCGACGTTTACTACTACGCCGTTGAAAACCAAGACTGGATGGCGCTTTATATATTTGGAAGGCAAAAAAGAATTAGATAAAACCCCATATGATAGGTCACGAGATTGGTTACGTGATGAAATTCAGCAAATAAGAGTACAGACCCTTTTGGCAGAACTACGTCAGAATGCAGACGTTAAGTTTTTCAATCATAATTAATCTAGCTTTTGGAAGTACTCATGTTGCACGGAAAAATGATTAATATCAAAAGTTGTATTCGGCCCCTAGCTGTTGGTACTGGCATCTTATTTTTGATATTGACGGTCATCACCAATTTCGTCGAAGACGCTTCAGATCCACAGCATGCTAACGTAATGCATGTTCTGCTCGAAGAGAAAAAACCGGCTATCTATTCTGCTGACACGGAAGTCATTGAAGCGCTATCGCCTGTTATCCAAACCATTAGTCAACCAGAGACCCAAAATTTACCTTCGGCAGAACTTGATAAGCAGAAAATGAAAATCGGTTATGCCCAAGTCGAATACGCTTTGCGTTTAGTAAAGCTCGATAGCTTTGGGCAACTCGTTTTGAATGCGAATACCGAAGCATCCCTAAGCAGAGCAGTATCACGATTACCAACTGATCTGTCAGAAGAACAGATCGCACATATATTAGAACTTATAAATAATAGTCTGCCCGGTGAAACAGGCGCGAGGGTAGCGGATGTGTTCACAAAATACTATCGCTATAAAGTGACTGTGAAAGAACTAATGATTAATTCGTCACGGCCTGACAACATCGACGCGGCTATAGAACAACTAGCTATGACAACGGAATTAAGGTATGAAATATTAGGTGATGAGTATACAGAGAAGCTATTCGGCGAACAGCAGAGTCGTGCTGAATATCACCTTGAGCGGGAATTAGTAAGACGTGACAGTACCATTTCTACTGAAGAAAAAAACCAACAGTTAACTTTATTAGCAGCAAAGGCAAAGAAAAATAGTCTGGTGTTAAGTTCAACGTCAAAAGAAGTGCAGAAGCTAAACGCTGATGTGGAACAGATGCGTCTAGACGGTCTTGATGAAGAATTGATTCAGGAACGACGCGAGCAAACTGTGGGTAAAGATGCCGCGCAACAGCTTGCTCTTATGGAGGCCCAGAAAAACAAGTGGCGCCTCCGCTACCTAGAGTTTGAACGGGAAAAAGAACTAATTCTTGCAGCAAATCTGGATCCTGATCAGCAACAACTGCAAGTAGATAACTTATACCTTCTCCACTACTCAGCAGAGGAGTTGCCCGGTGCCAGAGCTTACGACCAACAATTCGCTTACTAATCAAGCAAAAACTAAACATGGTTACTCTCTTGTATATTGGCGATATGTCTTAGCTGCTTGCTCTGGTCTGTTAATGGCCCTTCCGACTATCGAGCCCAGACTGTATATTTTATCCTGGTTTGGTTTGGTGCCTTTGTTATTTGCAGTGAGAGATCTATCACTGCGACAGTGTTACTTGGTGAGCCTAGCTTCAGGCCTGGTCTTGTATTTATGTAGCTCCTACTGGGTCTTTCCGTTCATTAGCAGTATGAAAGGTTACGGCGTTATTCTTTCTACCTTGGTATCCTCTTTATATTGGGTGTACAGTGCTCAGGCAATTGCATTGGTCATGCTACTCTGGAAACTACTTTCCAGAAATGTGGTTTGGGAACGAGTGCTTTTATTTCCACTTTTATTAGTGGCGACCTATTCAATCTTCCCTAGTGTCTTGCCTGTGCAATTCGGGTTAGGGCAAAGCCATGTTTTGTTGGCAATTCAAGCGACTGACATACTGGGTATCTACGGTCTTGATTTCGCTCTTGCTCTGAGTAATATCTGCATCTTTGAGCTATTGAGGCTGCGGTATTCTAAGTCCAGTCTTTTATCTTTTTTATTGCCAGTTCTTTTTTTTAGCTTATGGTTTTCTTATGGCTACTTTAGTCTGGAAGATTGGGAGCGGCGACAACAGGGCTGGGCGACAAAAAAAATTGGTTTAGTACAGCCGAACGATGCAGCCAGTATCGCTATTCCTGAGCCGAAAACAGGTTACGGTTGGTCTTACCCGCCAGAAATGGAAATGACGGAGCAGTTGGTTAATGCTGGGGCTGAAGTCGTCTTTTGGCCAGAATCTCGTTATAAAGGTTATTTTGATAGTGGATATGTACGCGCTGCGTATTTACATAGAGTGAAACAATTAAAAACGCCTCTGATCATGCAGGATCTAGAGTACGTAAATAGTAGGGCTTCAGATTCAGGGAGCAACAAAACTTATAACACCTTATTTATGTTGTCTGCTAAAGGGGAGCTCGTATCCTTCTACCGTAAGCAAAAACGCATTGCTTTCGGAGAGTACATTCCTTTAATCGATGATAGCCCTGTAATGCGCTCGTGGGCGCAAGGTATAATCGGTGACTTCTTGGCAAAAATTTCTGAGGGGAAAGGTAGGCAAACCTTCACTGCCGCCGGTATGAATATTATTCCGCTGATATGTTTTGAAGTAATCTTTCCGAAGTTTGTGGCAGATGCTGTTGTACAAAGTCCATCAGGAGGCGTGTTGCTTGCGGCATCATTTGATGCTTGGTTTGGTCAAACTCATGCGCCTTTCCAGCACTTAGCACTTTCAAGAATACGCGCGGTAGAAAACCGTTTACCTTTAGTACACCTTATTAATAATGGACCATCTGGTGTTGTGATGCCGAGTGGCCGGATCATTGCTCAAACAGAAGCCTTCAGTAAGTTAGCGGTCACAGTCGATATGCCGTATTCAGAACATCTGGAGGCTAGCGTATTTAGTACTTATCCTCGGGCATTTATATATTGTGTTTATGGTGTATTGTTAATGATGATTATTAAGCGTGTATCTGTCAGGAGATTGAAGTTAAGTTTGAGTAAAACATAAAGGTATGAGAAATAATGAATTAAATTATTCTCTAAACCTTAAAATATTTATATGCCTACCGGATTTGATTGAAACTCAGTGCGATCACTGAACCAATAGCCTTAGGAGTGTTAATAAACAACAGTTTACTCTTGGTGATATTAAAAAAATAAATATTTGCTGCGGGAAGATATATGCGGAGAATGGACGCTAAATTTCATTTATAGTATACAAATGAAATTTAGCGAAGGCTTTGTGGAGCGCAAGCTCAATAATTTTAAAAAAGCCTGATCTATTTCTGAATAGACTTAGCCATTCAAAAGTGACATCGCCGCTTCCATTTGAGCAGTTAAATCTTCATCTTCATTTGGATCAATATGAGGGTCGACTCCCATTCGTTTAAATGCAGAGATGTGTGACCAGTCCATTTCAAGGTAATGATGCTCAGAACCAATATAGTTTTGCAGCATAGCTACCATGACTAAATCAGCATAGTCTGGTTTGTCACCTGTTCGCATGAAGTTTACACACTCTTTTGGAACGGGTCTGAGTTCGGCTGGGAAATCCCACTTTTCAAGAATTTTCTCACCAACAATTGGTTGTAATTCATCAACTAAATTATCAAGCATGACGCTGTTAATTTGAACGTCATGATCTTCAACATATTTTAGAACCGGAAGTGCTCCGATGGCGTAAATTAAGCCAGCGAGTGTGGCTTGTCCAGCTGCTAAATGAGAATGTTGGCGAGCAAGAACATTACAAATACCGGCCACTTCTGTGCTTCTTTGCCATGTTGCTCGCATGCGCGTATCAATCATCTCAGAGGTTGCCTGAAACATTTGTTCCATCACCAAACCAGTTGCCAAGTTGCTGGTGTATTGCATTCCTAGGCGGTTAACAGCCATGTTTAAGTTTGTGATCTCGTTAGCACCACGAAACAGCGGGCTATTACTTACTTTCAATAAACGGGCAGAGAGTGCCGTATCTTTATTAATAACTTCAATTAAATCAAATAAGCTGGAGTCTTCATTTTCGGTTATTTCCCTAACATCAAGTGCAATTTCTGGCAGTGTCGGTAAAACGATCGAATCATTTTCTATAGCATTGAGAATGTCTTGTTTAATTTGTTGACCAAGATCGGACATGGAAGTTAAGCCTCTTAAAATATCATCATATTTATTTTGGAATAAAATATCTGTTGATATTAGTTATAGCAGAGGCTTGGTGCTTTTGTGCTCTTTATTTAAAGAGCTTTGTATGAATATTGTGAATGCTTGTTTTAAAGAGCGTAATTTAACTCGCTGACAGTAAAAGGATGGCTTTTCTCAAGGTCAAAATACACTTTAGAATTACTTTCAGAATACGAAGTGCTTAAAATAGCCAAAGTGATTGAGCCCGTTTGGGCACTCCAGTGTGAACGAACAATTGAACCGCATTTTTTTCCATCTTCAGTGAAAATATCAGCACCTGCTTTTTTGGTGAACTTTTCTGGAGACGACAATAAAAACATTTTCTTTTTTAACTTACCCAAAAACTTCATACGAGCAATAATTTCCTGGCCGGTATAACAGCCTTTTTTAAAGCTAACGGCACCTAGGTCCTGTAAATTCAAATATTGTAAAATGAATTGATCTTGTGTGACGTCATACAGTTCAGGAATTCCCATTTTTGCTTCCATTGCAAACCATGCTTCTGAATCAGTTCCGGTAACTAAGTGGTGAATATTTTGATCTTGGCTCCATATTTCAAATAACGGTGCACTATTTGATATGCATGCGATGACGTCAGAACCAATATGGGCTAATTGATAAGCTTTTTCTGGAAAAATTGGTTTATTATCTTGGGAGGCTATATAAGCAAATGCAGAATAGCGCTCTTCAATATTGATCTCGCATTTAAAAAACACTTTGTATTTTTTAATGTTAGTGAGGAACAACTCTACCGTGCTACTTTCTAGTCGAAGCAAAAAACCATTTTCAATACGAGCTATTTTGAAAAGACCATACATTCTACCTTTTGGGGTATTCATTGTACCAAATTGAATGTGCTCGCTATCCAAAGTGCTTAAGTCACAACTTAGCTGACCTTGGAGAAATTTTTCAGCATCAATGCCAAGTACTGAAATAAAGCTATAGGGAAGACGAGATAGGGTCTGAATATTGTCTTTAATGATCGGTGTGATGGTGGTGTACATAATAACCTTATTATAATATTTCTACTTCTGAGGGGGAGATACCATATTTTGACCAAACTCTTAAACGGCGAAATTCACTTTGGCTTTTTATATTTTGTCTGCAGAGTATAACAGTGTATCGGTTAGAACTAACATCAGTAGACGTGAATTGTAAAATGCAGAGCCAAGGTGATATGAAGCTACTATTGAGTAAGTTAACAATGATTGGTTTTTTATTTAAACCATAAACTTTGAGTACTTGTTTAGAAAGACTAATGTGTTTAATTGATTTTTTTGAACCTAGTAATCCAAACAAGTTAACATAATAAAAGCTGATGCCCAACAAGATTAGCGATACTAGTAAGATTGAAATTGTTGGGGCGTCTCGTGTTCCAACTATCACTATTGCGGATAGGCAAGGTAATGCAATGATGGTAGAAAGAAAAAATGATGGCTTCAGTTCGAGCTTAATCAGGTCGAACATGTTTAATAATAATTTTAACGATTCTTGCTGTATCTGGGTCTTCTGGTTGTCCGTTTCGCATAAACCAGCTAAATAGGTCAGGGTCTTCACATTCTAAAAGGTTTTCATATCGTACCTTATCATCGGCAGATAAGTCTTGGTACGCTTCCTTAAGAAAAGGAACCAAGATGACGTCTAGCTCAAGCATACCTCGACGGCTGTGCCAATATAAACGGTTAAATTCTACATTGTTAGTATTGTCAGGGCAGTCATTTTTGATTGTGTCAGGCATGAACGAATCCAAAGTGCTTTATTTAGGAGGTCGAATTATAAATGAGTGAGGGGGCAGGGCTCAAGGCTGTTGTGACTTAATACCACTTAAGTTTTGTGTAATGCTATTTGCTTGAAGGGTGATGATCAATATAATTGACTTTCAAAGCATCTAGAGGGGACATATCCCAAGTGTCTGACTTAACTTTAGGGCTTCCTGTAGATAGACGTTTGCTTGATTGTGAATCCGAGCTACTTTTTGAGCTAGGTTTTTTATTTAAAAAGTTAAAATTCATTTTTACGCCCTGTTACATAAATAAACAATAGCGTAATGTTAGTTGTTTTTTTGTTAAAATGCATTGCTCGGCTAGCATAATTAACGCACTTTTACATTTGGTGTGTATATTAATATTTTGGATCTAGAATGACTGCCCAGTTAGATACAATAACTAAAACTGAAAATCGTAATGTGGAGAAAACGGAAAAACAATGGTTTGTGTACATGATACAAACCAAATGCGACAAGTTATATACCGGCATAACAACGGACATTGAAAGACGTTTTAATGAGCATTTTCAGTGTTTTAAGGGCGAGTCAAATAAAGGCGCGAAGTACTTTCGTGGTAGAAGACCAATGCTCATCGTGTATCGAGAGTTGTGTGAAAACAGGTCTGCGGCATCTATTCGTGAGTACCAGATAAAAAAAATGAGTGCGCTTCAGAAAAGAGCACTTATAAAGGGCGTTCATACTTAGTACTAAATTTGTGTATAGATAAAAATAAAACCATTCAATTGATCATTTACTCGTTTACAGCTGAACCTTCAGCAGTGCATATTAAGAACGTACTTGTTTTGGTACTTTTACGGTTCCTGCCTACTTTCGGGCCAAGTATGGAGCATGATATTTTAAGTAGCTTTGCCGTATCTCCTTTACGATCATAGCAATAATTCAAAATATGCTGAATTTGTCTCGCTGCCGTATTGGTAAGGAACATAAAACGTATTTAAAGTTTGTTAATAGCAAAATGTTGATTGATAGCGTCAGCTTGAAGGGAACTTAACTCAAGGTGATGCAATAGCTATGCTCATACATCAAGCTATTGAAATATAAAAATAAACCACTTTTCAGTGTTTGACGTTCTGAGTCGCTGTTATTGTTAGCATATGAAAAGTAATGAGGTGCTAATTTAATAACGGTGGCGTATGGAGGGTAACGCTTTTAGTGTGGTGTAGAGCGATACATCTTGAATTACTGAATAATCTGTTTAATCTATCAACAGATATAAAATGAAAAACAATAAAAGGAATCTGCGACATGCTGTTCAACCCCAAGAAACATAATATCGAATATAAAGACCCGAAAACCCGCGAGTTAATGCAAAAAGTCATTGATTTTATGGAAGAGAAAGGTCTAAAAAGTATTAAGAAAGATTGGCATGAAAAGCTTTGGAATCACGAGTTTGTTGAATTCATGAAGGAAAACCAGGTAATGGCTACCTTAATGACGCCTTCTGGCTATGGTGCTGAAGATTCACGATGGGATACTTCACGTAATATCGCTTTTGCAGAAATTACCGCCTTTTATGGTATCACTTACTGGTATACCTTCCAGGTCTCTATGCTGGGTTTAGCACCGGTTTGGCTGGGTAGCAATGAAGAAATCAAACAGAAAACAGCAAAGCTTCTGCAGGAAGGCGAGGTGTTCGCTTTTGGTCTATCTGAAAAAGAACATGGCGCAGATATTTATTCTTCTGACATGATGCTGGAGTCATTAGGTGAGGGTAAGTATAAAGCAAATGGTGATAAGTATTACATTGGAAATGGCAATGAAGCCGCCATCGTGTCCACCTTTGGTAAAATGACGGGTTCAGATGAGTATGTTTTCTTTGGTGTTGATTCTAAACACCCTAATTATACTTGTGTAAAAAATACGGTAAATGAACAGAACTACGTTTCTGAATATGAGGTAACAGATTACCCCATTACCGACGCCGATATCATGGAGAAAGGTCCAAAAGCATGGGATAACATGCTTAACACTATCAATGTTTGTAAGTTTAATCTGGGCTTTGGCGCAATAGGTCTTTGTGAACATGCTTTTTATGAAGCCATTGATCATGCTTCAAACCGGAATGTTTATGGGAGTTATGTTACTGATTTTCCACATGTTAAGCGTTTGTTTGTAGATGCTTATGCTCGTCTTGGTGCGATGAAACTATTTGCTGAGCGTGCAACTGATTATATGAGAAGTGCATCAACGGAAGATAGGCGTTATCTTTTGTTTAACCCAATGGTCAAAATGAAAGTAACGTCTCAAGGTGAGGATGTTATCAATCACTTATGGGACATTATTGCAGCGAAAGGTTTTGAAAAAGAGCCGTTCTTTGAAATTGCTGCGCATGAAATTCGAATGCTTCCGAAGCTTGAAGGCACCGTTCATGTCAATATGGCACTTATCATCAAATTCATGAAGAACTACTTTTTTAATCCTGCAGAGTTTCCAGAAATCCCACGTCGTGATGATGCCACGAACGATGACTTCTTGTTCAATCAAGGTCCAACAAAAGGCTTAGCGAAGATTCAGTTTCATGATTACAACATTGCTTACAATAGTGTTGACCTGCCTAACGTTAATGTTTTTAAAGAACAGATTGCTGACTTTAAACGCTTTTTGCTCAAAGCCTCACCCGATGAGCATCAATCTAAAGATATTGACTATTTATTAGCATTAGGTGATTGCTTCACTTTAGTTGTTTATGGGCAATTGATTCTTGAGAATAAAGCGATTAAAGGGATTGGTGATGATTTGGTCGAAGAAATATTCGATGTCATGATTCGGGATTTTTCAAAATATGCAGTTAATATTCTGACAAAGCCGAGTAATTCTGATGAACAAAAAGAATTTGCTAAAGCGTTGATTAAAACACCGGTTCCAAATGCCCAGAGATTTGAGAAACTCTTTCAAGAGCAGGTATATACTTTGAAGGATAATTACCAAATGAGGGATCAGGAAGTTTAACCACTTCAAATGTGGCGAAAAAAAACCACAGTCATTTTCAAGGTGACTGTGGTTTTTAACAGAAGCTTATTAGGCTAACGTTTAGGTAAAATATTTTTCAATTTATCGCGCATTTCCAGAATAGATTTTTCAGTGGTTTCCCAGTCAATACAAGCGTCGGTGACTGAAACGCCATATTTAAGTTCTGAGAGGTCGTCTGGAATCGACTGGTTGCCAAAATTCAAATTACTTTCAACCATGATGCCGACGATAGACTTATTACCATCAAGGATTTGGTTACTCACATCTTGAATGACTAAAGGCTGAAGCGCAGCATCTTTATTTGAGTTAGCATGGCTGCAATCTACCATAATGTTTTTTGCGAGTTTCGCTTTTTCTAATTCTTGCTCACAGATTGCGATATTGACTGAATCATAATTAGGTTTTCCACCACCGCCACGTAATACAACATGCGCATTTGGATTGCCTTTTGTACGTACAACTGAAACTTGTCCCTGACGGTTAATCCCTAGAAAACTGTGTGGGTGAGAGACAGAGTTTAATGCGTTCATCGCCACGCCTAATCCCCCATCAGTGCCATTTTTAAAGCCTATGGCAACTGATAAACCGCTGCTCATTTCTCGATGAGTCTGCGATTCAGTGGTACGAGCACCAATTGCCGACCAAGAAATTGTATCCTGCAAATATTGAGGTGAAATAGGGTCTAATGCTTCAGTTGCGGTAGGTAAACCAATTTCAGCGATGTCGAGTAATAACTGTCTACCGATATGTAAGCCTTCTTTTATATCAAATGAATCATTTAAATGAGGGTCATTGATTAAACCTTTCCAGCCAACTGTTGTACGAGGTTTCTCGAAGTAAACGCGCATGACTAAATAAAGTGTATCATCTACTTTCTTTGATAGTTCTTTAAGTTTATGAGCATACTCTTTGGCAGCATCAACGTCATGAATAGAGCATGGGCCGACTACCACAAAAACACGGTGATCTTCACGGCTCAAAATATTATTAATTGTTTCCCGACCTTCAGTGATCATTTCTTGAGACTGTTCAGTCAGTGGAATGTCAGCTTTCAACTGTTCTGGAGTGATTAGCACTTCTTGCGAAGATATATTTATATTATCTAGCTGATTTGTCATTTTTATACTCATGGTGCCTATTAAATTGTGCATATGTTGCGGTATAAAACATATGATTGCAACGTTCTCGTACATTACTGAATCATAAAAAAATATATATTTACCGAGTATGCTTTAGATTGAACCTATACTAGTTTTATAGATAGAGAAAATAGCCGGAAAACGGGCTGAACTGAATTAACAATTTGGATTAGATTTTGAATCAAACGGTGAATTTAACAAAGAACGACCTAATTTCAATCCGAGCGATTTCACAGCAATTACGTGTGCCTGAATTAAGTTATCGAGTGAGTCACCCTGAAGAAATCGCAGATGAAATTCAGGTTTTTTTTTCTGGCTTTAGGGATGTATCGGACTCAAACAGAAATAATTCAGCTCTTAAGTATTTAACAACAACATTAGCAAAGCCGTCACTTCCCGTTAATTTAAATAATCTTGCGTTTATCTCTGATCGTTTTTTTGATGTTTGGGGGCGTAAAAATAGATTATATGATGATATAAATACGATACTTAAAACTTGGCGACACCCATTTTTTAAAATGATGTATCAAAGCCCGGATTTAAAACTGCTTGTAAAATTTGTTGAATTTATCGATGTGATTACAAATGATAACTTAGCTTGGATGTCTCGCCCAGAGCGGTCAAAGAAAGTTGTATTGGATGAACTCAGCAACATCGGCGATTTACTTTTTGAGTCGACTTGTATAAATGATGCTTTTATAGACTCTTTGATAAGCCAATGGCAAGTTTTTTTTACGAAACAAACAAGCAAGTCACAAAAGGTTATACAAAGACTTACCCTTTCAGAGTCTCAACTTTCTTGGGGGTTATATTGCGATACCCAAGCTAAATCTTTTCAAAACACCTTGTTTTTAGATCAGCCTGTAGCCTGTTCACTCCAGGACTTTTTGTCGAATTATTGGGTTAAAGTGATTTCTGAAAATATTGAAAAAGAAACAGGCCCGCATATACCAGATGAAATAAAAAAACTTACAGCCAAATTGAAAGCTGTTTTTTGTACAAAAGGGAGTGCGGCGCTTCGATGGGTAGAAAACCTTGTCGATGATTTACAAATAGAATCCTCAAAAATTGATATACAAATTCCTGACGAAGCCTGGCGTTGCTTAGAAGCCGATCTTGTAGAAATTTTGCAAGGTAGTCCTGTTTCTGAGAGTAGTTATATTCCTTTAAATATGAATGACAGCCAGTTGAAATATGTTGATGCTCAATTGCATAACTCGATTGAGGTGAGTAAATGGTTTTATTCAACCGATGACTCATTTGAAAATCGTCAACAGGTCGTCGCTATTTTTCCTGAGAATCAAGAAGTTCTATTTTGTAATTACTTGGGTATTAAAACAAACCGATATACCTTTAAAGACTTATCGAAAGAAATTCAAAGCGGCTTATTAAAACCGCTTCAAGTTGAAGCTAGCTTTTTAGAGGTGATTCAAAAAACAAGTTTAGGTTTGTTAAAAGTCGCAACAACCCAAAAGAAAGCTCGAGTTATTGCAGCTGAGAAGGCGAAAAAAGAAGCAGAAATATTACTTGCAGAAAAGGAACGAGCTGAAAAAGCAGCGATGATTAAGGCTGAAGAAATTGCCGATCGAACTAAAAAAATGCTTCAAAAACGTTTGGATAAACAAAGGGCTGATCAAGAGAGTGTGGCTTTTAACCAAATTTCAAAATGTAAGCTTGGTGCATGGATATCAGTGGTGAAGAAGGGTGATGCACAGAGTAGTGAGTCCAAACGCTATAAGCTGGTCGTAAAGCTTGCCGCAACAGATAAATTTATCTTTGTTGATAAGTTAGGTATTAAAAAAATTGAATATACTGAATCTATGCTAATGCAGGGGATCATAAATAATGAAATAGAAATTATTAGTGACGGTGCTGAATTCGAACAAAGTTTAGAGCGTGTAGTAAGTCGTTTACGGGTATCAAAATAAAGAGGCGATTAGTGTGAAAGATGATGAGTTAGCTAAGTTTTTTAAGGTAGATGAACGACGAGAAGAAGCTCGCTTAAACTTAGGTGCAGAAATTTATATAGAAACAGTTGCACAAGAGCCTGGTGAGAACAAACCGCCAGTAGTGCTTAAATGTGAAAGTGTAGATTTATCAGCAAATGGATTACAGGTATTTGTTGATGAAGCGCTTGTTGAGGGGGCAATTCATTCGTTGTTTATAGAATTTGATACCCAACAAAAACCTTTTAAATTAACAGCAGAAGTTCGTTGGGTAAAGCCTCACCCGAAAGGTTACTTAATCGGGCTCTCACTTTATGATTCAGATGGAACTGAAATTATTGATTGGAAATTTATGATGGCTAAAAGTTTAAATTAATCCCTACAAATGATTAACGACTCACTACTCTGGTGAGTCGTCCATTAATGTCTCTTCGCCTTCCTGATCTGCGTGGCTGTCTTCAGTAGCTGCTTCATCCGTAGCATCTTCATCGGAGCTTGGACCGAAAAGTGCTTCCTTATCAAAGTCTTGCATTGCATCATTAATAGTGAATGTTCCACCAGTACCTAAACCTTCAATGCTCGGTAGGGGCTCATCCGTGATAAATGCAATCGCATCAGCAACACTCTTAGTAGGAGATTCTTCCATCAAGGCGTGTCCTGAGAATGGGTATTTAACTAATATTGCGTCGCTAAGTGCTTCTTCCCAACGTGTAGCATGTTCGGGTGAACCCCAATTATCAGATTTACCCCACATGACTAAGGTGGGCGTGATAACTTCAGACATGTCAAAAAGCATACCTTGTTCCATTAGCTGTCGAACACGCTTCAGTTGGTATACATTAGAGGCATGGGCGCCATCACTTTGAGCTAAGTGAATATAACGGTCCAAATTGACGCGTTTAATATTTTCGGAGCTGCTATAAAAATCGTCAACTATGGTTGAAATAACGGTAGCTGGTTGGAAATATCGATTTAAGACATCCATGCCTGATGCTGTGACATAATTTAATATCCAGGGGACTTCTTGTTGGTAGCCTAGTGGGCTGATTAGAATTAATTTATCAAGTTTTTGGGGATGATCCAGTGCATATAATGCAGAAAGATACCCACCATAGGAACTGCCTACTAAGGAAAACTTATCAAGCTTCAGGTCTTCAATGAAATACTCAAACGTATGCTGGATGTAGTGTAACGTCAAATTTTCAGCACAAGTGTCTGCTGGATCACTAAGGCAGTGTGGTGCGCTTGTTAGTCCCGAGCCTGGTAGGTCAATGGCAATAACCCGGAAGTCCTGGCTTAAGGTTTCTATCCATTTATCCCAGGTATGTAATGATGATATTTCACCGTGAAGTAATACAACTACAGGGCCTTCACCAATATCTCGATAATGGATCGGGGAACCAAAGTCATTATCGATCCATTTGGAGTCAGGGTAACTATATTTACTTCGTACGTACCAGTCAGGAAGCTCAGAGAACCCAAGAAAACTGGTCAGGGACGTTGCGGATTTGGATGCACCATTAATATTGGTGCAAGCGGTGAGTGTTAAAACAGTCACGATAGAAAGAACAGCAAAAAGCAGACGTGTCACTATAAAATATCCATAATTAAATTTGAACGTCGAAAAAGACTCGAAAACGAAGCGCTAATACTAGCAGTAACAATGAGCAACATTCAGTGACACAGTACAAATATCACAAGCCTTTTTTGAAATATAGGCAACTCTTATTCGTCAAAAGCGCGAGCCGCAGTGGTATTGAAGCCACCATCGACGTATAAAATTTCACCACTGATACCGCTCGCAAGGTCTGAGCATAAAAAAGCAGCGGCATTCCCCACTTCTTCAATCGTTACATTACGGCGCAGAGGGGTTTGTTTCTCGTTTTCAGCGAGCATTTTACGAAAATTCTTAATGCCGGATGCGGCTAATGTTCGAATAGGGCCCGCTGAAATTGCATTGACACGGGTGCCGTCAGGGCCAAGGCTGCTTGCCATATATTTTACATTCGCTTCTAAACTTGCTTTTGCTAAACCCATCACGTTGTAGTTAGGCATTGTCCGTTCTGCGCCTAAATAAGTGAGGGTTAGTAATGAGCCGTTTCTACCTTCCATTAGTTTTCTACCTGCTTTTGCGAGGGCAACAAAGCTGTATGAGCTTATATCATGAGCAATCTTGAATCCATCACGGGTTGTTACATCAACATAGTCACCATTTAGTTCATGCCCTGGGGCAAAGCCTACTGAGTGCACAATGATGTCTATACCATCCCAAACCTTGGAAAGCTCGGCAAAAACATTTTCTATTTCATCATCACTTGAAACATCGCAAGGTAAAATAATTGAAGAACCCCATTCTGCTCCAAATTTTTCTACGCGTGGTTTAAGTTTTTCATTTTGATAGGTTAAGGCAATTTCGGCGCCTTCTCGGTGAAAAGCACTTGCAATGCCAGATGCGATAGATAATTTGCTGGCGACGCCAACAATAAGAACTTTTTTACCTGCTAAAAAACCCATAAATAGCGTCTCTAAAGTGTATGTAATTGATAATTAAAGGTTAGCATTTGATCTTATGTTGCTATGAGTAAAAATAAGCCGCTTCCAATAAATTTTTTGTATATTCTTCTTGTGGTGAGGAAAATAAAGTTTCGCAATCAGATTGTTCGATCACTTGGCCCTGTTTCATCACAAGTACCTGATGGCTTAAAGCTTTCACAACGGCCAAATCATGGCTAATAAAAATATAGGCGATGCCATATTTTTTTTGTAAATTCCGTAATAACTCGACTACCTGAACCTGTACAGTTCTATCAAGAGCGGATGTCGGTTCATCCAGAATAATAAGTTTTGGTTTTAGAACTAAGGCGCGCGCTATAGCGATACGTTGACGCTGGCCGCCAGAGAATTCATGAGGGTAGCGATGGCGTGTTTCCGGATCAAGTTCAACTTCTTTTAATACCGATATAATCATAGCCTGACGTTCATTTTCTGAGCCAATATTATGAATTTTCAAACCTTCTTCAATGATTTGATAAATAGACATACGAGGACTCAAACTGCCGTAAGGGTCTTGGAAAACGATTTGTATTTCTTTACGGAATGGTCGAAAAGCAGCTTGATCGAAATCGTGAATTGCTTGACCTTGAAAATAAATCTCACCTTGGCTTTGTAACAGCTTTAAAATTGCTAAGCCAAATGTTGTTTTACCGCTACCACTTTCACCGACAATGCCTAATGTTTCACCTTCTCGTACTTGAACGCTAATGTCGTTTGCTGCTTTAAGATAGTCGGTTGTTTTGCCCCAAAAATTAGTCTTGGTCGGAAACCAAACGTTCACTTTGTCAGTTGTTAAAATGGTTTGTGCTTTTTGGTTAACAGGAGAGGGGGAGCCTGTTGGGTCTGATTCTATTAGTTCACGCGTGTAGCTTTCTGATGGATCCTTAAAAATATGTTCACAAGTGCCTGACTCCACGACATTTCCATGGCGCATGACAATGACATCATCGGCATAATGCTTAACAATATTCAGATCATGTGAAATAAGAATAACGGCCATGCCCAGCTTTTTTTGCAATGATTTAATTAGCTGTAAAACCTGTTTTTGTACGGTAACATCGAGAGCGGTGGTCGGTTCGTCAGCAATGAGTATGTCGGGTTCGTTTGCTAAGGCCATCGCAATCATAACGCGTTGCTTTTGACCGCCTGAAAGTTGATGAGGGTAGGCATCTAACCGTTCAGAAGGGTTAGGAATGCCGACTAACTCAAGTAGCTCAATAACGCGGGCCTTTGATGCTTTTGCTGTTAGTTTTTTGTTATGTAGAAATAAAGACTCACTGATTTGCTTTTCAATATTATGCAAAGGGTTTAGTGAAGTCATTGGCTCTTGGAAGATCATGCCAATATGAGCGCCACGAACATTGCGCATTTCCGCGTCAGAAATTCGAAGTAGGTCTTTATTTTGAAAGCTTATTTCGCCCTTAGGATGAAAAGCTTTATCTTTTGGTAATAATCTTAAAATAGATTGTGCCGAAACTGATTTTCCAGAGCCACTTTCGCCTACAATCGCTAAGGTTTTACCTTTGAAAACTTTAAAACTAATGTTCTCAGCGGCAGTAATGACCGAGTTGTTTTGATTAAAACAAACCATAAGGTCTTTGATTTCGAGAATTGGTTGTTGAGTCTGATTAGTCATGATCTACATTTTCCTGGGGTCAAATGCATCACGAACAGCTTCACCGATAAAAACCAGTAGAGAGAGCATTAATGCGAGCACAACAAAAGCCGATGCACCTAACCAAGGTGCATGTAAGTTAGTTTTACCTTGAGCAATTAATTCACCTAAAGATGGTGAGCCAGGCGGTAATCCGAAACCGAGAAAATCAAGCGATGTCAGTGTGGTAATAGACCCTGTTAAAATAAACGGCATAAAGGTGAGTGTTGCGACCATGGCATTGGGAAGCATATGACCAAACATGATGCCTTTATTGTCTAAACCTAAGGCTCGTGCAGCACGTACATATTCTAGGTTTCTTGCGCGTAAGAATTCAGCCCGAACCACGTCAACCAAACCCATCCAGCTAAACATCAGCATAATACCGAGTAACCACCAAAAGTTTGGTGTAATAAAGCTAGTCATAATAATCAATAGAAATAAAACAGGTAAACCTGACCATATTTCGATAAACCTTTGCCCGACTAAATCAATTTTGCCGCCATAAAAACCTTGAATAGCGCCAATAATAACGCCAACAATTGAGCTGAAAATGGTTAAAGACAAGCCAAATAGAACGGATATTCGAAAACCATAAAGAAGCCTTGCAACCACATCTCGCGCTTGATCATCACTCCCCAGCCAATTTTCAGCAGAGGGTGGAGCAGGAGCAGGAACTGGCAGGTTGTAGTTGATGGTATCGTAGCTGTAACGGACTAATGGCCATAACATCCAGCCTTTTGCATTGATCAACTCTGCTACGTATTCGTCTCTATAGTCTGTTTCTGTTTCAAAATCACCGCCAAAGGTTGTTTCAGGGTAAATATTTAAAACCGGAATGTAGAGTTGTTGGTCAAAGTAAACGGCAATAGGTTTATCGTTCGCAATGAATTCTGCAAAGAGTGAAACAAAAAATAAAATTGAAAAAAATATCAGTGAATAAAAACCACGTTTATTCTTTTTGAAATTCGAAAGGCGACGCTGATTAAGCGGTGTCCAGCTTGAAGGTGATAAAATTTTCATCAATGCTCCCTGCTTGCAAAGTCAATTCTAGGGTCAATGATGACATAGGTTAAATCACTAATAAGTTTCAAAATTAATCCCATTAGTGTGAACACAAATAATGTACCAAACATCACAGGGTAGTCACGATTTAAAACAGCTTCAAAACCTAAAAGGCCTAAACCATCTAATGAGAAAATAACTTCAATTAACATCGAACCTGTAAAGAAAATACCTATTAAGGCACTTGGCATTCCTGCTATGACAATTAGCATGGCGTTACGAAAAACATGTCCATATAAGATTTTATTGTCAGTAAGACCTTTTGCACGGGCGGTCGTGACGTATTGTTTGTTGATCTCATCTAAAAATGAGTTTTTTGTTAGCATAGTGAGAGTAGCAAAACCACCTATAACCAAGGCAGTCACGGGTAATACCAAATGCCATGCGTAATCTAATAGCTGGTCAACGACCGACATTGTCTCAAAGTCAGGCGATGTTAAACCTCTTAGTGGGAACCAATCGAAATAGCTTCCCCCTGCAAAAACAACAATAAGAATGACACCAAAAAGAAAGCCGGGAATTGCATAACCAACGATAATGACGCTGCTGGTCCATAAGTCGAATTTTGAGCCGTCTTTAATCGCTTTTTTAATACCAAGCGGAATTGAGATTAAATAAATGATTAATGTGGACCAAAGCCCTAAAGAAATAGACACCGGCATTTTTTCGAGAACCAGTTCAGTGACTTTTTTATCACGGAAGAAACTCTCTCCAAAATCAAATACGGCATAATTTTTTATCATGATAAAAAAACGTTCGTAGGCGGGCTTATCAAAGCCATAAAGTTTTTCTATGCGTGTAACCAGTTCAGGGTCTAAACCTTGAGCGCCACGATACTTCGATGCTGAGCTCGAAGAGCCTGTTTGAGAAGGGCTGTTGCTGGACACTTCAGAGCTGCCACCACCAAGTCGGGACTGAACATCAGAGTCCATGCCTTGTATTTGAGCCAGCATTCGTTCAACTGGCCCGCCGGGCGCCGCCTGAACGATAATAAAATTTAACAGCATGATCCCAAGAAGTGTCGGGATCATGAGTAGTAGTCTTCTAAATATATAGGCACTCATAGCGCTTTATCTGATCCCGACTTTTTGAACCACCAGGTGTCGATCGACACACCAGACTTAGGCGAAACTGCAGGTTTGGCTAAACGTTCAGTATAAGCGACGCGCTGTACGGGGTTAAACCAGTTAGGGATGACATAATGGCCTGCTAACAATACGCGGTCTAAAACACGTGTACGGTTAACTAAAGCTTCGCGGTCTGGTGCGGAAATAACCAAGTCAACTAGCTGGTCAATAACAGGGTCTTCAATACCTGATAAATTTCTTGATCCGGGGGTATTTGCTTTACTTGAGTGCCAATATTCTCGTTGCTCATTTCCGGGTGAGTTGGACTGGCCAATGCTAGATACCATGACATCATAATCGAAAGCGCGACGTCGATTGATATACTGTGAAGTATCGACAATGCGTATGCTGGCATGAATGCCAAGCTTTTGAAGGTTCTTAATAAATGGTAATACAATTCGTTCGAAATCTTTACTGGCTATAAGAAATTCAAATTCGAAAACTTTTCCTGTTTTCGCATTGGTCAGTTTGTTGTTTTTTACAGACCAACCGGCAGACTTAAGTATTTTCATTGCCGTACGCAAATTTTTACGAATACTATTAGGCGCATTTGTATTTGGAACGGAATATGTCTCGTTAAAGACACTTTGAGGTAATTGTGATTTAAAGGGCGCCAGAATTTCTAACTCTTCTAGAGACGGTAAACCAGAAGAAGCAAGCTCAGAATTTTCAAAATAACTTTGGTTGCGAGCATATTGGCTATTAAATAAGTTCTTATTAGTCCATTCAAAGTCAAAAGCATAAGCCAGTGCTTGGCGTACTTTTGGGTCTTTAAATATTTCACGGCGAGTATTAATCACAAATGCCTGCATACCTGCGGGCATTTGGTGTTTAACTTCTTCTTTAATCAACTCGCCAGAGTCAAACTTCTTACCGACATAAGAATTAGCCCAATTACGTGCAGTTCTCTCTAGACGAAAATCATACTCGCCCGCTTTAAATGCTTCCAGAGCAACGGTGTTATCTTTGTAGTACTCAAAAATAATCTGGTCAAAATTATATCTGCCTTTATTGATTGGCAGATCTTTAGCCCAGTAATTTTCATTTCTTATATAAGTAATGGAACGGCCTGGCTGAAAACTTTTGATTTTGTATGGGCCATTTCCTACGGGGATATCAAGCGATGCGCGGCCAAATTCACTCTTAGTCCAATAAGCTTTAGAAAATATAGGCATTTGACCAAGTATCAATGGTAACTCTTTGTTTTGATTGGTCGAGAATAGAAATTGAATGGTGTTAGCGTCAATTATTTTAAGCGAAGCTACATCAGCATAATAGGCACTATAGAATGGTCTGGCTTTGTCATGCGTTGTGAGCGTTGTAAAACTAAACTCAACATCTTCAGCGGTAATGGCTGAATCGTCACTGAATTTCGCACTTTTATTAAGGTGAAACGTAACCGAAGATCGGTCATCAGGTACATCAACAGACTCTGCAATTAAACCATATTCACTAAATGCTTCATCCTCAGCGCCTTCAGTTAGGTGCTGGAATAAATATCCTAAGCCAACAGCTGAATTACCTTTAATAATGTATGGGTTAAAGCTATCAAAATTATCGCCAACTACACCTAATCTCAGTGTGCCGCCTTTTATAGCATCGGTACTGGTGTAATCAAATTGGAAAAAATCCGGCGCATATTTCAGCTGTCCATGCATGGCGATGCCATGTTGAGGTGTAGCGAATAGGCTAGAACTAAATAAAAATACAAAGACAAGCAATAAAGAACGTAGGCGCATAAGGGGTCGTTTTTTTAATTGTGGTTTAAAGTTAAGCCAAAGCTTTCTAGTGAAAAAGATCCTAAAGCTAAAAGGCAGTACCGTCTACAGATTTAACAATATTTATCATTAACCTAACAAGACTGTCATTTACTTGTATTTAGTGCAGCTTAGTTTTCTCGATTTGGCAACGTTTGCAACGATAAATAGTGACTAATTGGCCTTGTTTAACATCAAACTTAGAATTGGTAACGACTTCCCATTTATGAAAACCATTCTTGCATAGTGTTTTACCTTTGTGTTTTTCTTTTAAAGAAGGCTTTTTAAAAGGGATGACGTTAGACATGGCTGTTTCCGAAGTGCTAAAAAAAAGATATTATCACGAGCGCTTTACACACCAAATAATAAATTTAAGAAGTATTTAGATGCTCCCACGCAGTTACCGTAATCGTTATGCAGTTATTATCGTACTGAGTCTTTTGATTCATGCCTTAATTGTTGCTGTGTTGTTATGGGGAGAGCCTGCTGAAGAAAAAAAACCTCAAAAGAAAACTGTAGAAGTAAAACTGAAGCATGTAGAAAAACCTGAGCCTAAGAAAACCCCCGAATCCAAGAAGGTCACTGAAACCAAGAAGAAAGCTGAACCTAAGAAGAAAGCTGAACCTAAGAAGAAAGCTGAACCCAAGAAGAAAGCTGAACCTAAGAAGAAAGCTGAACCCAAGAAGAAAGCTGAACCCAAGAAGAAAGCTGAACCCAAGAAGAAAGCTGAACCCAAGAAGAAAGCTGAACCCAAGAAGAAAGCTGAACCCAAGAAGAAAGCTGAGCCCAAGAAGAAAGCAGAGCCCAAGAAGAAAGCAGAGCCCAAGGAGAAAGCAGAGCCCAAGAAGAAAGCAGAGCCCAAGAAGAAAGCAGAGCAACCTAAAAAGTCGATATCAAAGAAGAAGGGAAAGCCCAAGAAAAGACTAGGGTCAATGCAAATGCTTGATGAACGATCTTTGTCCCAGATGGTCGTGGCTAGTAGAGATCTAGATAGACGTTTTGACAAAAGAAACCTGAAAGGGGAACGCTTAAAGAATAATCTAAATTTCTTTCAGCAACAGGAATTCAACTCAACTCTACAGCTAGCGTTTAATTTAATTGAAAAAAATATCAACGCTCCAAACTGGGACGGGGAAAAACATTATGGCGAAATAAATTTCTACCTTACGGAGGATGGGTTCATTGAAAAAATAGTTGTTAAAATTCCGTCAGGCCACGACGGGTTAGATCAATCAATGGTCGATGCCTTGGTTAAAACTAAGCGTATAGTTTTACCGCATGATGAAGACGTTAAACAGGCTATGTATTTTACTAGGAAACTGCTGTTCTATTCTGATAAAGATATGATTAGATAATGAAGTCATACCGTAATCGTTATTTAGCGCTACTTCTCGTAAGTTTATTAATACATGTATTGCTCTTGGGGTTGTATGTCTTTTTTCTGGATGATGATATTGATCAAGAAAAGTCTGGTAAGACATTTCATGTAACCTTGCGTGAAAATCCCCAGGAAGAGTCTTTTCCAGAAAAACCTGAAGAGCCAAAACCTGAAGAGCCAAAACCTGAAGAGACAAAACCTGAAGAGCCAAAACCTGAAGAGCCAAAACCTGAAGAAGTAGCAAAGAAACAAGAAGAGGCCGAGCAGGAACCAAGTCCTCTGGATAATGCAGATGAGATGGCGACTAACAATCAAGATCAAAATGAAAAAGGTATGGTTGTCGGTGGCTCAGAGTCTAGACCTGAAAAGGAATTAGAGTCTGCTAAACAAACCGCACTAGACAAACAAATAGATGGTCAGACAAAGCTAAGCAATGAGGTAGATCTTACAGAGCTCAAAGAAACAGAAACTCAAAATACAGTTCAGAGCGAAAAAGAGCCCGTTCAAGCGCAAGAAACAATACTATCTGAAAGTACCCAAGCAAGTGAACTTCCTCAAGAGTTTGTACCAAGCTACTTTGACGTATTAGATAGTGAAGGTGAAGCTTTTGATGAGCAAGGCCTAACGGAGCCTAGCTATTTAGATGCTTTTGCAGGCTATGAGGATGAAATCGGTGAAAGTGATGAGTCTAAAGAGAATCAGGATATCTTGGACTTGAATACCCCTGGAAACATTATGATGCTGGCAGATAACCAATTGAGTGATGTAAATGTCCCGCAACCTTTTAGTGAGAAGAAAAGTAAAGAATTAAAGTTGGCAAATAAGTTTCTAAAAAGAATGAATAAACAAGTAATGTCTATTTGGATTAATCCTTATAAAGGAAATCGTATATTATTAGGTATAATCAAGATTGAACTTAATACACAAGGACACTTAATTAATTCTTATGTATATCGAGAGAGCGGTGATAAAATATTGGATGTCTCTGTTCTTGATGCAATACGTGCAGTAAGAAGATTTGAAGTGCCAGAAAATGCGATTATTGCAGAGCGCTATTATAGAAATCTGAAATTTCATTACAGCTCGGTTGAGCAAGAAATTGAACTTATGCCCTTTGAAACAACGCCCTCTAAAACCAAAGAGAACTAAATGCCAGTATCATCAGAAAATACCAAACTCCGTTCAAAATCAATTGAAAGAAATGCTGATCAATTCTCTGATTATGAGAATTTACTTATTTTTGGTCCACCTGAAAATGATGATCTATCTTATTTAAACCCTAAGAAAGTTATTACCTTTGATTACAGAGTCTTTCAGTCACATCAAGCATCATTAGGTGAGCAGATAGAATATTCATGTTCACAAACTGAGTCTCAAGTTTATGATGCGGTGATTATCTTCGTCCCTAAGTCTAAAAAAGAACTAGACTTGGTTTTGGCTTTTTTAACGCCTATGTTGATTAAAGGCGCAAGCATTTATCTGGTTGGCGAAAAGAAATCCGGTATCGAAAGTGCTGCAAAGCGTTTAAATGCACTAGGTTCAAATAACAGTAAAATTGACTCTGCAAAACATTGCCAACTTTGGCAGGTCTCGTTAGAACAAAGTGCAGCTGATTTCTGCTTAGACGACTGGGTTGAAAGCTATAATATTGAAATTAACGATATTGCTGTTGAGTTAGTGAGCATTCCTGGAGTGTTCAGTTTTGGTCAACTAGATATAGGTACGGAATTACTACTTCAAAATATGTTCTCTCGATTAGATGGGCGGGTATTGGACTTTGGTTGCGGTAGTGGTGTGGTAGGTATTTATACGAAGCTTCTTAATCCTTCTGTTCAACTGGAAATGGTTGATATAAATATTCTTGCGTTGGAGTGTGCAAAACGAAGCTGTGTGTTGAACAAGGTTGACGCAAAAGTTTACCCAAGTGATGGTTGGAAAGATGTGCAGGGAAGGGTAAATGGTGTGGTGAGTAATCCTCCGTTTCATTCAGGTGTTGCAACAGAATATAGAACAACTGAAGGTTTTATACGTGGTGCCAAGGATAAAATGTCAAAACACGCGCCATTTCTTTTAGTTGCCAATAGTTTTTTAAAGTATGCTCAAATTATAGAAGATACTTTTGAACGCTGTGATATTTTAGTCGAGAACACAAAATTCAAGGTGTATAAAACCTTTCGATAATGACTAACTGAGTTATACGACATAGCTTAATTTGTTGAGCGCTTTGCACCATAGTTCGTTTTTTAAACTACTTTGTCATTCAGGTTCGCTTTTCACCGGAATCCATTGTTTTATCGATAACAGTCATAAAAGAACTGAGCTCCGGTAAAAAAAACTCCGAAGTAACCGTGCCTTATTTATGCAATACCTTTGTTGTATAAATCGCAGGCAAAAAAAAGCCCTTGGGGTACAAGGGCGAGTCCACTCTAGCAAACGCTAGCGATAAAAACTTTGAACTAAATAATCAAAGATCTGAAGAATAAAACAAGTCTAATAAATAGAATTAGAATAAACACCCTAGAATTTGAACTAAGTCACATTTACTGCTTGATGACACTTTCGCTGTTTGTTGAATGTAACATTATGTGATAGTTTGTGACTGTTGGTCGCGTTTTTTTAATTTATGTCAAAACAAGGCTAGCTAAATTTAAAGATTCTATTTTTTTATTGGATGTAAAAAATGTTTATTCAGCATCAAAACACTAGCCAGAAGAAAGGAAAGTTAAAGCCTTTATTTTTATCTGTACTAGCTGCGTCTATTATACCTTCGTTGTCTTTTGCCGAGCTTAAGTGGTTGGATGAAGGCGAGTTATCGAAAGTGACGGGGAAGGCCGGCCTGACCATTGATGTTGAAACAGAAATTACAATTGCAGAGTTTGAATACGTCGATGCTGGCTCCATGTACTGGAAGGACTACTCCTTGTCAGGCATTGGTGGTGGTTTAATGGATAATATCAGAGCAACAGTTGATTCTACCGACGGTGCAGAAACTCTCGGTATAGGCTTCTCTGATGTGGCTAAGTTAGCAAATATGGGTTATCTGGATGCGACTGAAACGGATGTTGCCTGGGCTTTAACAGAATACAATGACGGTCTTGGTGGGTACGGTAAAGACTTTAATGATGGTGACTTGGTTATACATATTACATCACAAGATTTTGGGATAGATTTTTCTGTTCCTGCAAATCCTGCTGATCAGGCAACGAATTTACTGGCAATGAAAAACTCAATTGACTTTCATATGCAGCAAGGCGAGTTTGGTATACGAAGCTCTGATGGATCAATTGAAACAGCCATCAGTAAGAACTTTTCTGTTCAGGGTTTTCTTGGTTATTTTGATATTATCTTAAGAAATAATGGTAATGGCTTTCATGATACGTCTGTTTCTGGCTCTGCTGGGAAGCCAGAAGATATTGATTTGGCTGATTCATATATTGAACTTGATTTGAAATTCCGAATTGAAGACTTGGATATTGATACTACCAATAACGTGAGCAATCCGGTCATTCCATTATTTGCACAAAACCCACAACTTACACTTCGTGATATGAGAATTCATAACGAACGTGGTCAAGATACCTTGGGTTCCTTTGGTTACGCTAGCTTTAAGAGTAAAATAGCTGCGGCGAGTGGTATTCTTGGTAATACCAGTAAATTAGTGGCAGGCACTGGTGACTACGTTGATGGCCAAGCTATTTACGATATAAACGTCAGAATGGATTGGGATTTACCTCATATTTCTTTCGGTGATACCGGTGAAACTATTGGTGAGGTTTATTTCACTGATTTCCTTATACAAGATACTTCACTGGTTATCTCTGCGCACTAAATTGTATTTCTATCTTTAAAAAGGTGCGTTTATCGCACCTTTTCTCGTTTAGTTTCTAGATTTTCTTGGTCTCTTTTAAAACTCGTGTAACGGTATCAACGATAGATTGCGTCTGGCTGTCCACTTCTAAATTAATTAACTCTCCTTCCGTGCATTGACCAAACGTGGTCATCGAGAGAGTTTCAGGTATCAGGTGTACTGAGAAGGTCTCATCGTTGACTTCACCTAATGTTAAGCTGCATCCATTTAATCCGGCGAAGCCTTTTGGCAGTAAATAGCGTTTAAACTCATCAGGTGTTTCTAAATAAATACTACAATTATCTTCAGTTCTTGTAATGCGTTTGATCTTCGTGCAGATATGAATGTGGCCAGACATTAAATGCCCGCCAATCTCATCTCCAAATTTTGCTGCGCGTTCAAAATTTACACTATCGTTTGTTTTTAATGTGCCCAAGTTTGTGACGCTAAGTGATTCTTGAATTACGTCAAAGCTGGCTAGGTTATTTTCAGCATCATGATGAGTGACCGTTAAGCAAGTACCGTTTATAGCAATGCTTGCACCTTTTTGAATGTTGGTTAAACCATTTTTTGGAAACTTGATAGTAAGCGTTTTAAAGTTGTTTCCTGTATGAATTGTTTGAATGTTCGCAATGCCTTGTACGATTCCAGTAAACATATTTTGTAATATCTCAAAAATTACATTTAAGTCCGACAACTTGGTCGCGACCATTTTCTTTGGCTTTATACAGGCATTGGTCGGCAATATCTAATAGATTGAGGGCTTTATCGATACTATCGGGTGTTGGGGTTCCGCTTGAAACACCTAAACTAACCGTTAGAAATCGACTAATGCCTGAATTAGAAAACTCGGTTTCACGGAAATGCTCTCTTATTATCTCTGCTAGCTTCATTGCGCCATCAAGTGAAGTGTTGGGTAATAAAATGGCAATCTCTTCACCACCATACCGTGCAACGGTATCAGAGGGGCGGTGAATGACAGATTGAATCAATAAAGCAGATTTAGTTAAGCAGTAATCACCGAATAAGTGTCCGTATTCATCGTTAATTTTTTTGAAATGGTCAAGGTCTATCATAATGATGGAAAAAGGCCACCTTTCACGTATGGCGCGTTTGAATTCTTTTTTGAAAGCCTGATCAAAATAATATCTATTTTTTAGTTGCGTTAAACCATCTGTCACGCTCAAGGCCTTTAACTTAATATTAGCTTCTTCTAGCTCAACGGTTCGGTTATTAACGAGCGTGTCTAAATCCTGATTCATTTTTATTTGAATATCTAATAGCGCATCTTGAGCTTTAACACGAAGATCCTTTTCGCTATTCAGTTTGTCTGCAAAAGCGATAGAGAGCAGGCATAGTTCCACTACAGAACCAATCGCTAATGAGTACTCGGTTAATAAACTGGAATTGATGAATTGCTTGGAATCTAATAGATAAAGAATGACAAAAAACATATAGCTAAACCAGGCGAGTGCAAAAAACCGGGCCGATCTGACACCTTTTAGCCAGTATTTAACGCCAATATAGAAACCTGTGATAACCATGACTGAGGCGCCAATATAAAGTAGTTTAAGGGCGAAGTGATAAGAAATTAAGACGCTTAAACCTATTAATATAAAGCTTCCGATCAAGAAGTTGATCCAAATAAAATCGTTTCTGGTTGTTTCGTAGCTTAACCCCAAGAACCTTTGCATGAAAACTACTGCGCTTACTGCCATAAGTATGGCTGAAATAATGATGCCGTATTGATTGAACAAAGGGTTGTCTGGCCATAAGTACTGGAACCCCAAACCTGTGAGTGACAGTTGAAATAATGCGCTAGAAATAATGTAAAGCAGGTAATAAAAATAACTTTTATCTTTCACTGTGAGAAAGATAAAAAGGTTGAAAACTAGCATTATCAAAATTGAGCCTGAATATATCCCTGCGACAAAATTGAAGTTTTTGGTTTGTTTGTTTAACTGCGTTTGAGTTGCTAAGTAAAGCGGCATTCTCAATAAGCCTTCGGAGCTGATTGATAGATATATATCTAAAGAATTATGGGTTGTAGGGACAGGGAAAATAAAATTAGGCTCATCATTATTTCGTGTTTCAAAGTTGAGGTGGTCGCCTGTGTTTATTTCTTTAATGAGGTTTTTATTGTCGATATAGAAAACATCAATGAAATCATGATGTGGATAGTTTAATGCAATGAATAATTGTTCTTTATTTTCTTTAATGTTTTTAAGTTTAAATTTAAACCATATCGGCGCATTAATTTGGCCGAAGTTTTGCGATGTACCGTTGTTATTGAACCATTCATTGTTATCTATTTGTTGTGCATCCTTAATGTTGAATTGATGAGAGTGATCAATAAAAAAGGATGTATGTGCGAGTAAGTTTAATCGTTCGTTTATCGTTGTTGCATCAATAGAATCATTAGGTAATGCATGTATAGATGAAGAGGCACAAAGGACTAGTAGCAGTGCTAGAATAAAATTTATGTTGTTGTAGTCTATTGTTATTAAACCTTTAAACAAAGATAGGGTGGCTCCGTTAAATTGCCGGTTAGATATAAAATACTTGGTGAGAGTTCTGCACGATAGTTGTTTTAATACCCAAATAGCCATAAAAGAACAAGATTTCCGCCAAAAGACAGCGGTTTAAGTCGCACAAAGCGCTCTTAGCATATTAATGTTTACGATAAGTCGCTACTTAAAGTATAGCTACGAGTTTTAAATTTGCATTTTAAATAATTAGAGCGCTCAACAAAAAACTGTATGAGTTAGTCATATTTTGTTGCGTCAGTATCTCTATATTCAATATCGACTTTTTTGTGTTGTTTTAATTTTAGATCTGAAGCGTCAATATCGAATAATAATGCATCTATTTTTACAAGTGGTTGTTGTTACAACTTTAATTCTTTCTCACTACAGAATACGATGTCCAAAGTCTTAACTCAACAGGTTAGACATTTAACTGGTTTGGAATTTAAACAAAAAACCAATGTCATTAAATTATTACTTCTAGTGGTTACCCAGTGAACGTATTGACAAGGATGGCAATTCGTAGTCATTATTTTTGTATCTCAATGACTTAATTGAAACCTTGATTCTTAGCTTTGTAATCGTCAAGTTGAATGCTGTTTGATAGCTTTAACGGTTTGAATTATGAAATGGATTTCGTAGTGTCTCAATCGTATCAAGAGAAAAAAAGTCAAGAAAGTGAAGCTAAAACTAATCATCTGGACACGGGTTTAGCGTGTTTATCTATGGTTGCACGCTTTCATCAAGTTGCCGCTGACCGAAGTCAGTTAGCTCACCATTACGGCAGCCATGATAAAACCTGGGGTGACCAGGAAATTATCATTGCAGCGCGGCATTTAAAGCTCAAAGCAAAGTCTCTAATCGTCAAACCAGAAAAATTAGAGAAGTTAGCGTTTCCAGCAATAGGAAAAACTAAAGATGGTGCTTATTTTATTATGGCCCGAATTTCAGAAGGGGTTGTCGTAGAAGAAGCGCAAGATAGGAAAAAGGCAGAACAGCAGGTTTTAATTCAGCATCCAGACCACAAAAGCCCGACTATTTTAACGTATGCTGAATTCATAGAATTGTGGTCTGGCGATGTGATTCTAGTTACCAAGCGCTCAGTTTTGCCGGGTATGTCAGGCAAGTTTGATATTAGTTGGTTTATCCCAGCTATTCTTAAGTATAAAAAAATCCTGCTGCAGGTAGTCATCGCTTCCTTTTTTATTCAATTTTTTGCACTGATCACACCTCTGTTCTTTCAGGTCATTATTGACAAAGTATTGGTTCACCAAGGCCTTACTACTTTGGATGTGCTTTGTTTTGGTTTGGTAGTGATGTCGGTGTTTGACATTTTATTGAACGGTCTCCGAACTTATGTGTTTTCTCATACCACTAATCGGGTGGATGTTACCTTAGGTGCAAAATTATTTAGCCATTTAATGCATTTACCAATTTCATTTTTTCACTCCCGCCAAGTTGGTAATACTGTTGCTAGAGTGAGAGAACTCGACACAATACGGGAATTTATCACCAGCTCTGCTCTGACATTAGTGATAGATCTCGCTTTCACGTTTATTTTCTTTGCGGTCATGTATTTTTATAGTCCTACCTTAACGGGGATTGTTCTAGGGTCCATTCCGGTTTATATCATTTTATCTATCTATATTACGCCAATATTACGCAATCGACTGAATGAAAAATTCAAGCGTGGCGCTGAAAATCAGGCTTATCTGGTTGAGTCGATCTCAGGGGTGGAAACGCTTAAATCCATGGCGGTTGAACCGCAAATGCAGCGTAAGTGGGAAGAACAACTTGCCGCTTATGTATCAGCTTCATTTAAGGCAAATAACCTCGGTAACATCGCCAGCCAAACCGCAGGGTTAATCAATAAAATTGTGACAGTTTTGATTTTGTGGGTAGGAGCCACTTTGGTTATTTCGGGTGAGATTAGTGTGGGTCAATTGATTGCCTTCAATATGATTGCAGGGCGAGTAAGTGCGCCAATCTTAAAGCTTGTACAACTCTGGCAAGACTTTCAACAAGCGGGGATTTCAATAGAGCGTTTGGGGGATATTCTAAATATGCCCGCAGAACCAAGTCATAACCCAAACCGAACTAGCTTACCTAAAATACAAGGTCGCATCGATATTGATCACGTCACTTTTCGTTATCAGCCTGATCGCCCTGAAATACTGAAAGACCTTAGCTTATCGGTCAAAGCGGGTGAGGTGATTGGTATTGTGGGACGCTCAGGTTCAGGTAAAAGTACCTTAACCAAACTGATTCAACGCCTCTATGTACCTGAAAGTGGTCGAGTACTGGTAGATGGTGTGGATGTTGCCCAAGTAGAGCCAGCATGGTTGCGCCGTCAGATTGGTGTGGTATTGCAAGAAAACATACTGTTTAACCGTACGGTGAAAGAAAATATAGCGCTGTCTGACCCAAGCTTACCTATGAGTGCAGTAATGCACGCGGCTAAACTCGCTGGAGCGCACGAGTTTATTCTGGAGCTACCTGACGGCTATGATACGGTAGTCGGTGAGCAGGGTGCATCGCTTTCGGGTGGGCAAAAACAACGTATCGCTATTGGGCGTGCATTGATTACTAATCCGCGGATACTTATTTTTGACGAAGCCACGAGTGCCTTGGATTACGAGTCAGAACGCGTCATTCAAGACAATATGCACGATATCTGTAAAAACCGTACTGTATTTATTATTGCGCATCGCCTTTCAACAGTGCGCATGGCTGATCGTATTATTGTGGTAGAAAAAGGCAGAGTTGTTGAATCGGGTAATCATGAAGAACTCATTGATTTAAACGGCTACTATGCCAAATTAAATGCTTATCAAAACCATATACCCAACATTCGTGATCCTGAAGCGAATACAAAACATACTCATATTAATCGCACAGTAAAAACTCCAAACTATTCAGTAACCTTTGGAGAAGTGAAAGGCGAAGAAGAAAAAGGAGAGAAGACGAAAGGGGAAAGCAATCCAAAGGAGATAAGTTATGACTGATCCAGTAAATAAGTCACCTTTAGGGATACCCCTAGCAAACGAGAATACCGCTTCAACAGAAAAAATGGGAGTAAGTGATGAGCAAATAACGCAAAAACAAAAAAAGCAAAAAACAGCAAATGATCGTACGCTATATGATTTTTTACCTGCTGCATTAGAGGTAGAAAACACCCCAGCCTCTCCATTAGGACTAGCCATTATCTGGTCCATTATGCTTTTATTCACCATTGCTGTCGTATGGGCATTCTTCGGCAAAATAGATATTGTTGCTGTAGCGACAGGTAAAATTATACCCAGCGAACACATCAAGCAAATACAAGCTCTTGAAGCGGGAAAAATAACACAAATACACGTACGTGAAGGTCAAAATGTCAGAAAAGGCGAAGCACTTATCACCTTAGATAACACCCAAACCCAAGCGGATGTATCACGACTAAAGCACGAATTAAAAGAATCTAAAGCAGCAGAGCAAAGGCTAAAAGCCTTTGAAGGCTGGGTGGCAGAGGTTGCAGATCTAGGGGGTTCTGGCCCCCTGCTAGGCATTATTCCGTCGGCTTTAGTCACTACTGAGTTCTCGCCTTCTGACATCCCCGGGAAAGCAGGAATTAATTCGCTAAAACTCCCCCTAAATCAGCAGAACTTACTAAACCAACAAAAGGCTGAACTCACTGCCCGCATCAACACGCTACATAGTGAGCAAGCAAAACAGCACGCCGAACAAGCAATGACCCAAGCAGAAATAACCAAAAAACGACGCGTACTACCCGTACTAAAAGAGCGGGTAGAAGCCTACGATATTCTGCGCCAAAAAGAATACGGCTCAAAACTACAATACCTTGAATACAAGCAGTATTTAATCGAACAAGAGCAAGACTTAATCGTTCAGCAGGCCCGACTGCAGCAACAGCAAGCCTCAATTAAGTCGATTCAAAACCAAATAGAAAGCCTGGTTTCCGAACAATGGAAAAATAACCTGAATCAACTGCAAGAAACCCAACTACAAATTGTTGGTTTACAGCAAGAGCTTATCAAAGCGGAACAACGCAACCTGCAACAAAAAATAACAGCTCCTATCAGCGGTCAAGTGCAGCAACTAGTCATGCATACCATCGGTGGTGTTGTCACACCCGCGCAGGCCTTAATGGTGCTCGTGCCCGAACAAAGCCAAATGGAAGTCGAAGCGATGATTCTCAACCGAGACATCGGTTTCGTAAGCGAAGGCCAAAAAGCCGAAGTTAAAATAGACACCTTTAACTTTACAAAATACGGCCTGATAGATGCTGAAATAATCACCATATCTGAGGACGCCATTCAGGATGAAAATTTTGGGTTAGTGTATACCGCCCAAATAAAACTAAAGCAGGATAAACTTCAAATAGGCGATAAATGGGTCAGTTTCTCTCCCGGTATGTCAGTAACGGCAGAAGTGAAAACCGGAAAACGGCGCTTGATCGAATATTTCTTATCGCCTTTGTTGCGGTATAAGCAGGAGAGTTTAGGGGAGAGGTAGTGTGACTATATATGGTGCATAAGGACGGTTCTGGAACTAAAGTTAATATTTTAAATTGATGGTAGAGCACCTAATGCAGCGAGGTCAAATTTGATGAAATTATTAAAACACAAAGGTTATTTTGGCTCATTCGAAGCAAGTGTTGAGGATAATTGTTTATTTGGAAAGCTTGAATTTATCCGCTCTCTGGTGGCTTTCGAAGGAGAAACTGTAAAAGCATAGAGGCTTCCTTCAAAGAGGCGGTAGACAGCTACCTTGAGACTTGTGAAAAGCAGGGTGTTGACACTGAAAAGCCATTAAAAGGTAGTTTTAATATTCGTATTGGTCAGGCGCGTAATATCGCCGCAGCTGTTGCTGCGAAAGAAATTGGGAAAAACCTCAATCAGTTTGTCTCAATAGCCATTGATGACGCCGTACAAAAATATGGTTGATATGAATATAGGGTACTTTTAAAAAATAAGCGGTATCAGATTTTTTATGGCACTTACTTAAAGGTAAAACTAGCATTTAAACAAATGCTCAACCGTGTAGGTCGGAATTTATTCAGACGCGATACAAAAGTGCCAAGTGCCATTAGTATCAGATCTATTTTTTGACCATAGAAAATAACGCTGAAACCTTTTAAGTAAGAAGTTAGAAAGCACAACATACAAGGAGGTATGTCATGCCAAGAGGGAAAAGACAAATGTACCGAACTGTCCGCATCATATTGTTCAGCGTGGGCATGACCGAAAAGCAGTGTTTGTGTGTGATGACGATTATAAGCATTACTTGAGTACCCTAGCAGAAACCAAAAAAGCATTAAGAGTTTAAATCTATGCTTATTGTTTGATGACGAACTATGCGCATTTAATTGTTGATCCAAAAGCTCAACCTGAGAATTTGCGTTTGTTGATGAAGAAATTATCCAGCAAACAAACGCGGTACACAAATCGGCTTGAGTGCCGGTAAGGAGCTTTGTGGGAGCGTCGTTATAAGTCTAGCCTGATAGAGCCAGACACCTACCTTCTGCAATGTAGTCGATACATGGAGCTGAACCCAGTTAAAGCAAAGATGGTTCAAGAAGCGGATGAATGGCCTTGGTCAAGTTTTAAAAGAAAGGTGGGTTCATATGAAAAACCGTAGCTGGATTTTGATGAATGCTTTCTGGGTTTGTCAGCATTAGAAGAAGAGCGGCAATTGAAGTTTCGTAAATTTTTAGAATCGTAAACAGCACAGATAGTAAATCGAAGAATTAGTTATGCACTAGAGCGAAGTCAGTTAACCGAAACAGGGAAATTTATTGATGAAACTGAACAACGAATGGGGCGAAGGATTGAAAATCCTGGGCAAGGTAGACCAAGAAAAGGAGGTTAATTTTGGAAAATAGATCTGACACCTTTTCTGTTTAGTGCATCTTTCAATACATGAACTTTTCATAAGGGGAATTAAATGAGAGTTTTTTCAAATCGATTTATCTGGGCAGCACTACTTTTAGCAATATTCATGCAGGGTTGCTCGTCCGACAAAGTTAATGAGGCCGCTTACTTCAAAACCTTCGATCATATTAAAACAGACCAGTTTGTTTGGTCTTATGGTGATGGTGGTATTTATTGGGTTTCAGATAATGAAGTGGTACTGGATGCTCAAGTTAAGAATGCACAAGGTATTTTCGAAAACGGACTTTATCAGGTCAGCGTTATCGATGGCTCGTTTATTCGGTTGGTTGAGAGAAGTAATTCTTATTCCTATTGTTTTGATGGAGACACTTTGTTCATCAAATCAGCAGATAAACGAAAACTTTTACACAAACCTGAATTTTATTCAATTGAGCAAGTAACGAAATTTAAGAAATTGAAAAATGGTCAAAATAGTCCACTACGTTGCCGTGCATTTGAGAAACCAAAAAATGATGGTGGTTACTTAGCGTTACTCACATCTGATGGTTATATAAAAAATAAATATAGAAAGTCAAAAGGTGATGAGGTACATGTTTACTTGGCTGACAAAAATGGTCTAGAAATTAAGGAGCTAGTAAAACATGAGAAAGACTCCAATGGCTTAGTGGGTCGCTTGTTATTTATACAAGATAAGGATGCTTATTTTGGTTACCAAATGAAGGCTAGATGTGCATCTTTCTGGTGGCTTTATCGAGACGGTTGGGAAACTAAAACTAAAAAACATTGTTTTGGTGGCTGGGCTCAAAATACCTCAAAGTTAATATATCCAACACGAGTAGGGATGTTTGTCCAACATTACACAAGTAAAAAATATAAGTCTTATTTAGTGACGGATACAAAGGAATACTCGCTAGAAACCATTTCTTCAATTGGTGGTGCATTGGCGCCAGATGGGTGCAGGGTTGCTTATGGCTCAGGGGAGCTAAGCGGTAAAGGTGGTCGCAGACAAGTTTTGAAACTATTTAATGCATGTCAATTCATGCAAGAGCAGGGAGAAAAATAATGATTACAGATATGGAATTCAAAACAGCTTTTTACGCGTCTAACGGTGCATATACGGTAGATAGTGGTGGCGGTGATTTGACTTTGTTTGGATATAAAAGTGTCAGCGGTGGTGTTTGGATCGACCCTGACACAGGGTTTAAAGCAAGAACCTATGTATCGATTGACGGCGCAGGAAATGAAACAGGGAATTATATTCTAGCTTTTGCGGGTACCGAAACCAGTGATGCTCAAGATGGGTATCAGGATTTAGCTAGTTTTGGTTGGGGGCAGTGGTTTAGTAACAAACATGAAGTGATAGATTTTTTTAGTAAATTACAATCCGATGGAGATGCCAGTAATGATATTCAGTCAATTACGTTTACTGGCCATAGCCTTGGTGGCGCACTTGCACAATATGCCGCATACGACTTTGCTGATAGCAGTAATGGAAAAACGCCAATAGTTGAACCAGATAAAATTGCACTAACAACCTTTAATGCACTAGGTGGCGTATCAGGGCTTGAGCTAGGTTATGACCCTCAACCTTATGATGATACACGCTTAACTGGTGCAAATATTCACAACTATTTCGATCCCTCCGATATGGTATCAAAGCTTTCTCATCATGTTGGCGGCGATGATGAAAATTATCAACTGCGTGCGGATTCAACACCGGTTTTTACTGGTACCGCACACTTTATGGATACTATTGAAGACTCTTTTGGCAATGGGTTAACAATAAACTTACAAAAAACACATACATATTTTGATTTAAATGATGCCATCCCAATTCTTCAAGCTGTGGGTGACTATACCAACGGTTGGTTGCACGGCGGTGACTTTGATGCGAATAATGCCGAGGCAATCTCAAGAGTAATTTCAATGGTTGCAATGATTCCATTATTGCAAGTTTATCCTGCGGCTAATGAAGAGTGGAATGCTTTAAAGTCATGGCTTATTGAAAATTTGGTAACCACATTAATTGGTGCTGAGCCAGATAGTCCTGACGCAGTTGCTGCAACTTGGGCTTTGGAATTAGCGATTGATGATATTGGGAAGCTGATCCATAAAAATGAAGCGGCTATACAAGGTATCGCTTCTGTCGGTAGCCTCTTAGCAGAAGGTTATGATTGGTTATATGCGAATGATGAACCTGAACCAGCTAATAAAGTAATTGTTTATTCAATGTTTAATCGTCTTCTTGGCGCATCACCTTATAAAGATGCCGATGGAAATATGGTTGGAGAAGTTATTCCAGAATCTATAATAGCGGCAACCCTTCGGTATGCTGCAAACGATGTTGGTGATACATATAAAGAATTATTCGGATATTTAGGTGAAGTACTTGATAGGCCTTCTGATGGAAGTATTCTAGACACTATCGAGTTGAACAGCTACATCATACAAAACAATATATTGTCTGACGCAATCATATTACCCAACCAACATTCAAGAGTTGAACTCTATAACTTTATTGAAAGCGATACGCTTGATGGTCGGTTAGTTAGATACGCAATACTGAACAATGCCCCCTTTTTTATTGAAGGGTTAAATAGTTCCTCTGTCTCTTCAAGTATTCAAAATGATACAAATTATGATGTTGGCGTCTTTAGCGGGCAGTTTTGGTCAGATCGTATTGAACTTTTTAATTTGATTCTTCAAAGAAACAATGATGATATTTCTGAAACTCAAGCATTAGAGTTATCGGAAGACCAATTCTATTGGGACAAGCAGACTGGCGCCATGCTTGCTACTGGTGATGCATCGATTGACGACTTGGGCTTAGATGCAAAGAAATACATATTTGGATCAGATAGTGATGAGGATATTTCAGGTGGCTCCAAAAATGATTATTTATATGGAGGGGGAGGCGACGACCACCTCTACGGCGGAACCGGCAACGACTTCCTAGAAGGAGGCGAAGGTGACGACACCTACTACTACGTAAACGGCGACGGCCATGACACCATTCGCGATATAGACGCCGGTGACAGACTAAACATCAACGGTAATGTTATTACACAAATAACACAACCGACCGTTGGCGTAAATTCTTACGAAGACGACTACGGCAATCAATATGCGTTAAGTGAAAGTGGTGACATGATTATCACCGTACCCAATGGTGCTCAAAACGGCATCATCACTATTCTGGACTTTGAAAAAAGCACCAACAACTTCGGCATCTCAATCGATACCACTACTCCCACACCAGAACCAACAGATATCACCATCGGCGATGGTCACAGTGTATTAGCAGGTGGCAACACTGTGAACAACTGGCAGCCTGGTATAGCTTCGCAAAATGGCATAGTGACCGATAAAGTGATTTACGACGCCTCAGTATTTGATTTCAATCTATTTGATCAAGACTCGCGAGTTGGACAGTGGGAATTTTGGGGTGGAAGCGCTGATGATGAACTCACTGGCGGCATAGAAAATGACACCCTACAAGGTAATACCGGAAATGACAGACTTGTCGGCGGCGCAGGAGATGACACCTTAAATGGCCATAGCGACAATGACCGCTTAAGTGGTGGTGAAGGAGCAGATGTACTCGTCGGAGGCCACGGTTCAGACTACTTATTCGGCGGCACCGAAAACGATTACCTCTTTGGTAATGGCCCTTATGCGCATATCAATGCTGAAACTGGTGAAGTCATTAACGAAGCCGGAAGTGACGAAGGTGATATCGATTACATAGAAGGCGGAGAAGGCAATGACTATCTCTCGTCTGGCAATTATCAAGACATACTGATTGGCGGCGCAGGTCAGGACAAACTCTTCGGTGGTGCCGGAAATGATGTACTGGATGGCGGCTCTGAAGATGATGTGATTATGGGCGACTCCGCCTTTAATAGAACCACTTACTCAACTACTGGGTTGGGCGCATTAAGCGTGATGTTAACGCATGTTGATCATGTAGACCAACAAGATGCTAGCCTAAGCTACAACGATACCATTGATGGTGGCGCAGGTAATGACACCCTAATCGGTGAAATCGGTGATGATGTCATCACAGGTGGCGAAGGGGCTGACTGGATTGAAGGCGACAAACTAAATGACAGCACTCGCTATGGTGGAGATTTAGGTCAATATTCCACTTACTACACCCTAGGTAGCACGACGTTCTCAGTAGATGCCGACGATTTCGTAGAGTTCGATGTTTCATGGAGTGGCGACGACACCTTATTCGGCGGCGCAGGTACAGACACCATCATGGGTAACGGAGGCAACGATACTATTCACGGTGGCGACGATGGAGATATCTTACTCGGTGATGATGACTTATTAGCCGTCGAAGACCACGGAAACGACACCCTCTACGGCGACGCCGGTGAAGATGAACTACTAGGTGGTGGCGGCAACGACGAGTTACACGGCGGCACTGATAGAGATACACTTTTTGGCAATGAAGGTGAAGATACCCTATACGGCGACGAAGGCGATGATGACTTGCTAGGTGGTGAAGATGACGACAAACTCTTCGGTGGCGCAGGTAACGATAACCTTTGGGGTGACGAGGGTGATGATGATCTTTCTGGTGGTGCGGGTGACGATATACTGTCTGGTGGAGCGGGTAACGATACGTATATTGTGAACTTGGGGGACGGCGGGGTCAGCATTTATGATACAGAGGGTATCAGTACAATTAAATTTGGCGCAGGAGTTAGCCCAGAATCAGTAAGTGTGTATGACTCAGCGGGCAATATAAAAATAAATTATGGGCCTAGTACTGAAGATGTTTTGATCATGCCATTTATTACTTATGGCTCAATACAAACATTTGTGGGATCTGATGAAGTCGCCTTTACTCCTGATATTAATATTTCGGCATCTGACTCTTTAACTGCAAGTCAGCTGGATGATGTTTTGGTCGCAAGTGCTGGTGTATCTCCAGATACTGTGTATGGGGGGGATGGCGCCGATTACATTGATGGAAGAGGTGGAAACGATAGGTTATATGGCGGAGACGGAAGTGATGTCATATATGGCGGAGATTCGGTTGATAGGCTCTATGGTCAAAGTGGAGACGATACTTTAGTTGGTGGTAGTGGGGATGACCTTCTTGATGGGGGCTCTGGTAATGATACTTTTATTTATAAGCGAGGTGATGGCAATGATCTCATTTATGCTGATGATACAGGAGCGTCTAGGAGCGACATTCTTGCTTTAACTGGTGGAATTGCACCTGAAGATGTCGTTTTGAAACAAGATGGAAATAATTTATTACTAACGTTTGTAAGTGATAGTGGAAGTATTGTGGTAAATGACTTTTTCCTTGATAACAACCCTCAAAATGCGTTGACCTCGATACAGTTCGATAATAAAACTGTGTGGGAATATGAAGATATCTTATTTATAACAAATTCACCTACCAGCTCAAATGATTATATTCAAGGTACAAGTTCTGGGGATGTAATAGATGGTCTTGCCGGGGATGATGAGATTTATGGTCTGGATGGAAATGATGAACTTATTGGAGGCGCTGGTATCGATAGTCTATATGGCGGTGAGGGTGACGATACTCTATATGGTGGCCAAGGTGTTGATAATTTATATGGTGGTAGAGGCCAAAATACTTATGTATTTGGAACAAATGACTACTCTGATACCATTTATTCAGATGTAGTTGGTTCTGATGATACTCTCAAAATAATAGGATCATTACCTGAAGATGTATCTTTTGCTGCAAGTGGAAATGACTTAAGGGTCACTAATCAATATGGTAGATCTATAACAGTTGCTAACTTCTTTAACCTGAATTTAGAAGAAAAAACGTCAATATCGATTTTGTTTGACCATAATAACTTTTTATTAAGTGATAGTGATATCAGATATGCACTGGTGAATGGGACGACTCAAGATGATGTAATTACAGGCACCACCGGTGATGATGTTATTTCAGGTTACGGGGGGGGAGACATTCTTTCTGGTGGCCTAGGGAACGATACGTTAGATGGTGGTATTGGTAATGACCAATTAATTGGGAACGAAGGAGATGATACATTTATATTTTCTAAAGGCTCTGGCCACGATGTAATTCGGGCAACTGTGGATAATGGAAATGATATTGATAGTATTCAGTTTTCAGTTGATATAGAACCTAATGACCTTTCGATCACGCGTATTAATTATAGTGATATTTTAGTTACTTTGTCGATTGGTGACACTCTTACTATAGAGAACTTCTTTGACCCCACAACTAACGATTTAAACCAGCCTAGTAATGGCATTGACCTTTTTAAGTTTAATAATAATTTTGTCTGGGGAGTCAATGACATTATATCTGCCATTTCTTATGAGGGAGGTACAGGGGATGATTTCTTAATAGGGAATACTCTTGGAACACCTGTTTACGGTTATGGTGGGGACGATATATTTACTGGTACTGATGGTGAGGATGAGTTCTACGGAGGTGCTGGTCAGGATGATATTTCAGGTCTTGGTGGTGATGATAGGCTTATTGGTGGTGAGCAAGGTGATTGGCTTTATGGTGGGCATGGAGACGATAGGCTTGAAGGTGGCACCGGAAATGACTTACTTGTAGGTGGTGATCATGGGGATCAATATAACCATGGAGCAAGTCCTGACTTCGTTTTTGGTCAAGGCGGGAATGATACGCTTATTGGCGGAAGTGGAAATGATACTTATCGGTATAGTTATGAAGTGGGGGATGGGCATCACATAATAGATAATACAGATTTAAGTGGGGGTTTTGATGTATTGGAGGTGATACTGGGGTATGACTTTAATTTCGATATAGATATTCTTTCGACTTCTGCAGTAGGCGTAAGTTTTAGTGGTGATGACCTTATATTATCTCTTGGTTCAGGTTCCATAACAATTTTAAACCAGTTTAAAAATGCTGATCGTATAGACAACCTCAACTATTCAATTGATGAAATTCGGTTTATTCCTCACTGGAATAATCCTTCTTATGAAGTGTGGACTGCTGCTGATATTGCCATTATGAAAGGCGGTAACAATATTCATGACAGCTTGATTAAGGGAGATAATGGGGACAATTCATTACATGGAACACCTGAAGATGATGTTTTATTTGGGTATGAGGGTGTTGACACCTTAAGTGGACGCCAGGGGAATGACTTACTTGTTGGTGGTGATGGGGATGATACATATGTGTATAGCTATGTGGTAGGTGATGGGCACGACACCATAGATAATTTTGACAACTCAGGAGCTTATGATGCAATAGAAATTGAATTGGGTTATGACTTTAATATTGATACTGACCTGATATCAACAGAGCAAATTTCACTGTCGTATAGCGGTGATGATATGGTTCTAACCATTGGTTCAGGCTCCATTACTATCTTGAACCAATTTAAAGATTCAGGCACACCTAATAATTTGTACGCAATTGATGAAATTAGGTTTATACCTGCAAACCAACAAACACCTTACGAAGTTTGGACGGCTGCAGACTTTTTACAGGGTACCGGCTCTCCAAGCTCAACAGTTCTTGGGACCGCGGGGAATGACATCCTAAATGGTGTTTTATCAGTGGATGATGTTATCTATGGTTTGTCGGGTAACGATACTCTTATCGGTGATGATGGGGATGATTTACTTGTAGGTGGTGCTGGACATGATACTTATGTTTATAACTACCCTGCTGAAAATGATGATGATAACCCAGCGAATACTCCTTTTCCTGATGCTCATGACACCATAGATAATTTCGATAGCTCAGGAGGCTATGATGTCATTGAAGTAGAGTTGGGTTACGACTTCAATATTGATACTGACATTATTTCAACTGAACAAATCGCTGTGTCATATAATGGCGATGATATGATTCTTACCATCGGTTCGGGCTCCATTACTATCTTGAATCAATTTAAAGGTTCAGGAAAACCTGACAATAGTTTGTATGCGGTTGATGAAATCCGTTTTGTGCCTACAAATGGCCAATATCCATTTGAAGTATGGACTATGGCGAAAATGACCGCTGATAAAGCTGAATTTGATGCATCAAATAATACATTTGACGTGGTCGGCGGTGAAGTCATTCAAACTCTTGAAGACCAAGTTCAAATGATTACCTTTGATGAATTACTCGCGAATGATACTGGCAGCAATTTATCAATCACAAATGTGTCTGGTGATACGAATGGTACTTACGCACTAGATTCTATCAATCGCTTAATCACATTCACGCCTGTAGCGAATTTTTCAGGCGCAGCACAATTTAGCTATACAGTAAGCGATGGTGAGCAAAGCTCTATTGTCAATGCGTCATTAAATGTAAATGGGGTAAATGATGCACCATCTGTAGATAATGGGGTTTCAGATATTTCGACAGATGAAGGTGTGTCTTTTAGCCTTGCGGTACCAAATGATGCTTTTGTAGACATTGATGGGGATAATTTAACTTACACCGCTATTTTAGCTGATGGCGCTGCACTACCTGACTGGCTTGATTTTAATGGAGAGGCTTTTGTTGGAACGCCAACAAATGATGATGTAGGAAGCTTGGAAATTAAACTAACAGCGAGCGATGGTCATTTAATAGCTTCTACAAATTATAATTTAAATATTGAAAGCACCGTTGATCAACCAGTTAGCATTATTGGTACTAAATCTGCTGAATTTTTTGAAGGTGGAAATTCTGATGATTACATTAATGCTAAAGGCGGTGCTGATCAGGTATATGGGCTTGAAGGCAATGATAAGCTTATTGGCGGTGGTGGAAGGGACCAGTTGTATGGCGGGGTAGGGAATGATGTCATTAAAGGCGGTAATGGTGCTGACCACTTATATGGCGCTCAAGGAAACGACACCCTTGTTGGGGGTAAAGGAAGTGATAAGTACCATTTTAATCGTGGGGATGGCTACGACAAAATAAACAATGCATCAAAGAACTATGCTTCTGAAACCGATGTGCTTAGCCTTGAAGCGTTTGTGAATGAAGAGGAAATTTGGTTTAAGAAGACGAATAATCATTTGAATCTATATTTACTTGGTACTGATGACCAGGTGAGGGTTAAAAATTGGTACCAAGATGAGAAATACCAGTTAGACCGGATAGAGACAGCCAGTTCAAGTATTGATGCAGCTGGAATCGAGCAGCTTGTGAGTGCAATGTCATCGTTTGGTGCGCCATCAGGAGGAAGCATTAACTTAACTTCTGAAGAACGAAACCAAATGGATACACTTATTGCCGTAAACTGGCAATAAGCTAAACCTACTATTTTAGGGTTATCAATAGAGAGGTAAGTCAGTTACCTCTCTATTTTTATTTATATGGAGCACAAGAATGATCTGTAAACACCATGATTTAGCTTTTGAGTTTAAGCAGGAATGGCTCGAAATCTCTAACATGACATTATTTAAGCCAAGATCAAGCTCTTATTCTTTTGCATCAGTTGATGATGGCAGAGATGTTCATATTGTTAATATTCTGGATATTGTGCCATGTGAACAACGCGCAGCTTTAAAAGGTGTTTTCTGTGATAAAACGCCTGAGCATACAGCTAAAGATCGGGTCGTTAGTATTTTAAATGGTTTTCATGATAATCACTTAATTGAGCCTGTGGAGATAAAGCCTTACCAAGGTAAGCAAAAATATCAATATCAGATGCATCATGGAAGCCATCGCCTACATTGCTCAATTGCGGTTGGGTTTACCCATATTCCGGTTGTTTATTCTTGGGGAAGTTTGCGTTATTTCGGTCGTTGTTCTAGTGATCACGAAATTAAATAATACAGCTTCATATTTCTGTGTACGCTAGTTTGTAATGGTCATGTATGTTGGGTCACTTAATAGAAGTATTAAATGACCATTCATACCTCAAAAGGAATCTTTAACCCTTCCTAAGTCAGAAATAAGTATAAAAAAACATTGTTATGAAGAGTTAGTCTAATAACCTGCTTTCGGCGGTTTCATCTATCAACTAAAATTAACTACGAATCTTTTGCTAGTATTTTTTGAGTAATGATTATGGCCATTGGTAATGTACGCTTGGGCGAGTTGCTCGTCGAAAGAAAGCTGATTACAAACGATCAACTTGAGGATGCTGTACGTCAACAGCAAAGCTCATCTCTTAAGCTGGGTGAGGTGCTAGTTTCTAGAAAACTGATCACCAAGCGTGAACTCAAAAGAACACTAAAAACCCAAATTGAGTTACGAAAAACAATTCTTACTACTTTTCTATGTTTGGTCCCTTTTCAGTTTAGTTGTGCTTCTGATCAGAATGTCTATCTGAATTACCAGCAAGCGCAATTTTCAAATGCTAATGGGCAAGATCAGAAAGGGAAACTCAATATTTCATTCAATACGGTGTTGCAGGGTGTTAATTACCTGTTTTCAACTAATGAAAACAGCAACCTTGATAAATATAAAACTAATTACAAGCCGCAATCAACGCACTACGACATCAAGTTTGGAAAAGATAATTTTAGTGTAGATATGAAGATTTCTTTTTAGTATTTTTAAAATGAGGATGCGGTAATCATGCTTTAGCTCTTTCGACCTGCCGATTTCATCATTCTGAAGGTAGGTGTGAGTTAGCATGCCTGTTTCGTGAAAATTTAAATTGACTGTTTCTTCGTTAGATAAATGCGTGAAGAAGAACGATACAAAATATCCTCAAATAAAGTACCGCGTCACATTACATAATTTTTGAAGTAGAGACTTTTGAGAAAAGGTAGCCTACCTTTTTACGCAATGTTAACTTTACAGCCTAAACGGATCAGTGCTTACAAACAATAAAAAACCACCTATCTTTTTCCGTCTTTTTCATACTATACATATCAAACAGCAGAGTTTCGATATTGGTTTTTTAGCACCGAATTTAATTGAGTGTTTTAGTTACTTTTGGATGAGTAATTAAAATTAAATAAGGCAAAACCAATGGCTTTTCTGCGAAGAACCCATGTAAAAAACTATAGTTATGTATTGGTCTTCCTATTCTGGATGCTGTCCGTAAAAAGTTATGCCACTGAGTTTACTATTGGCTCTTTGGATGCAACGTTGAATACAAAATTGACTGTTGGTGCCGCGTGGCGAATTGAAGACCGGGACAAGCGCCAGCTTAGTCAAGCAAATCAGAACCTTCTTCCTGGCAGTACGATTGGATCTCCAACCAATAACACCGATGATGGCAACTGGAATTTTGATCAAGGTGGCACGTACTCAAAGATATTAAAAGGTTCAACCGAGCTGTTTATTGGTAATGATAAATATGGTTTGGTGTCTGGCGCTAAATATTTTTATGATTTTGAGTTAAAAGATGAACGTCGTGCGAAGGATGATACCGGCTACTCGAGACAGTTAATTGATGAGACGCTTGACTCAGCCGGCAGTGATATAGAGCTGATGAACCTGTATGGGTATATAAATTTTGACCTTGAACACCCGATAGCATTTAAGCTTGGTCGACAAGTACTAAGTTGGGGTGCTGGCTTATTCATGCAAGGTGGCGTGAATGTCATCAACCCGGTTGATTTACCTTCAGCCCGCGTACCCGGAGCTGAGCTTAAAGAAATACTTCTTCCAGTGAATATGGTCTCAGGCTTATTTGAGTTATCCAATAACGTCTCCCTTGAAGCGTTTTACCAGCTTGAATGGGAACCTATTGAAATAGACCCTTGTGGCACATTTTTTTCTATGAATGACACCACGGCGGATGGCTGTGGCCCGATTATTCTACTCAACGTTCCAGATTCGAGCGCTTCAAACCTAGTCGCAAGCAATACGTTTATAATCCCCAGATTGGAGGATAGAGAGGCTTCAGACATCGGGCAGTTTGGTGTTGCCTTGCATTGGTATCTTGATCAATTGAATGGCAGTGAATTAAGTATGTATTACCTACAGTACCATAGCCGTTTACCCTACTTTAGTGGCGCCGTTGCCAACCCCTTTCAAACTGTGCCAACGTCATTACTTCCAATACCCGGGTTGCCCTCTTATTTCAGTGAGTACCCTGAAGATATTCGGCTTTATGGCCTAAGCTTTACAAACTTGACTGATAGCGGTTACACCATGGCAGCAGAATATAGTTTTCGAGAAAATTTACCCATTCAATGGAATACGAGTGAGGTGGTTTATGGTGGCCTATTACGTCTTCATAGCAGGCATCTATTACAGCTTAGCGAGGAAGCAGGCATCGCACCGTTTGCATTTGCAGGTACACAACAAAAGGGTTATGACCGCTATAAAGTTTCTCAGCTTCAACTTTCAACCACCAAGTTTTTTAATGGTGTGCTGGGAGCAAATCAATCTACCTTTGCTGCAGAGGTAGGCGCAGTTTATATACATGACTTTCCCTCTCAGGATACTGCTCGTTATGGTCGCTCAGCGTCCTTTGGCAATGGCAGCTTTGATGGGCTAGGTCAAACAGTATTCCCTGATATAGACCCATTTAGCCCCTTAAACCCGGCTGCCTATTCCTGTACTGGGGACGGGGCGGCAATCGCGGCTAATTCAAATCCATCGTATTGTGATAATAAAGGGTATACCACGCAATTTTCTTGGGGGTATATTCTTGCGATGTGGCTTGACTATCAAGGCGTATTTTCTAGCATAAATATAAATCCAGGGTTGTTCTTTAGCCACGACGTAAAGGGTAATGGCCCGGACCCCATGGGGCTTTTTGTCGAAGGCAGAAAATCACTCGGACTAACACTTAATACAGATTACATGCTTAGTCGTTATCAAGCGTCCCTAGGTTATGTTCGCTATTACGGTGGTGGTAGAGATAATCTTGTGAACGATAGAGATCACATCACGGCTAGCTTGTCGGTATCCTTTTAAGAAAATATTTTGAATTGGATGTTTATTTTTAACATGAGAATAGGTGCAGGAAGGAAATGTTAGGAATAACGAAGGGAATTTTAGTACACGGCATCGCATATTGTTTTCTGCTGACACACAGTCATTTGGTGCTGGCTCAAAATGTTGAAACGACGGTCATCGGAGCGACTGTCAGTGGAAACAAAGAGGGTAGTATTCCCTCGTATTCTGGCGAAAAAATTATCACACCTGCAGGCTGGGAAATGGGTCAACATTATGTTGACCCATTTAAGGTTGATGATGTTAAATTCAGAATTTCTTCAAAAAACCTTTCTAAATATGATAGTAAGCTCGCACTAGGCCAAAAAGCTCTGCTGCAACGTGATGACGATTATAGTCTACCTGTTTTCCAAACCAGACGTACTGCAACTTACCCTGAATATATTTTGGAGGGAACAAGCTATAACGCTAAAAATGCAAGATTAACCCGTGCGGGCACAGGGCTGAAAAACTTTAAGCAAGGTTTTCCTTTTCCCGAGCTAACTGAAAATAAGCAAACCGCAGCTCTACAAGCAGTATGGAACCATATCGCGCGATATCGTGGTGGGAATGTTGAAAGAACTGTTGTTCAGGCTACTGTTTTTGATAACGGAGACTTCGTGCCTGTAAAGCTATACCAGCGCTATACTCGAACCGAACATCTAAAAAGTAAGCCTAAGATCGAAGAGGGTAATGTACTTTTTTATTACTTAGACAGAATCACTTCTCCAGCACGTTTATCAGGTACGACATTACTGATTCACGAAACCCTTGATCAGTCCAAGGAATATAGGCGTGCCTGGCTGTATAACCAAGCTTATAAGCGCGTGCATCGTGTACCCGGTGCAGCCTATGACGCACCTGTTCCAGGAACTTATGGACTTAAGACTGCAGATTCTTACGATATGTTTAATGGTTCGCCCGACAAGTATGAATGGCAATATCAAGGCAAGCAGGAATTATATATACCTTACAATGCCTACCGGCTGGCATCAAATAAACTGAAATACCGGGATTTACTGAAAAGTTCAACTATCAATGCTGACCACACACGCTGGGAACTTCACCGTGTTCATAAAATTGAAGCAAGTTTAAAAACAGGTCAAAGACATATCTACGGCAAACGTATCTTTTATCTTGATGAAGACACATGGACGATTGTACTGGCTGAGCTATACGATAATCGCGGGGAACTTTGGCGAATTTCCGAAGGGCATATGATTAACTATTACGACATAGATTTACCCTATTTTGCTATGGAGGTAACCTATGACTTACTTAGCAATCGATATAATGTATTCGGGTTAAGCAATGAAGAGTCTCAATCATATACCTTTAAAAAAGTGTTTAAGCTCAATGATTATATTCCGAATACACTAAGAAGAAACTCCAGAGGGTAAGTTTGATACGAACTAAAACACCTCGCATAACTTTTAGTCGCGAGGTGTTTTAGTGTTAATGAGCAGACCATCTATGATTAGTGGTTACCTGCATATCAGTATAATATAGTTCACCAATGGATGTGCCGGTGTCCCCGAAAGAGAGTGCACCTACGTCAATGTCACCTTTCCATTGTAAATCCCAAGCGATACCATCAACCCAGTCATTTGGTACCGAGCCACTGTCTAATTTCAAGATTGCGTCTTTAACCGCATACATATCCCTTTTGAAGTGAAGCATGCCAAAGGATGAAGTGTAGCCGGTATCGTCAGAGTTACGGTTCAAACCGCCGAGATCTCCTCGACGATTGTGAAGCTTGACGTCTGTAACTTGAACGCCTGCGATATCGATATAATAGTCAAGGTCGGTGACCTCATAATACCCATCGAAATGAAGCTTTGAATCGGCATTTCCGGTACCTGCAATTCCACTCTGCTCGGAACCATCAGCGCCAAAACCATTGCCATTATTTTCAAGGCTGATATCCCATCCACCTGAATAAGCATTCATGCTGTAGTTGGATATTAGGGTCGTGGTTTTTGGCGAAGTACTCTGCAGGCCTTTGGAGCCCACTTCATAATCCGAACTGGCCAAGCCTAGTGCTTCAATGGAAACGTTCCAATCAAGGCCTCGCCAAGCGACATCTCTAAACCCTTCATAGCTTAAGGTGTCGAGGGTTGCGGTGCCCCCAGAGCCATCATCACCGCCGGTGGTTTGGTAGGCTTCAAGACCGCCACCTTTCTGCCATGCATCAGTATGCGTAAAGTGAATAACCAAGTCGCCATCACCGTAGGTTTTTTTAGTATCAATCTCCAAACCAGTTGTATCGTCAATAGCGGTTCCAGTTGTTAGTCCCGCAGCAAGCAGCATACCCGCATCGGTATTACCTGAATCGGTATGAAACTTTGCAAAATCAATCATACTGGAAAAGCCAAAACCTAAGTGGTCATCTCCGGGGCTGGAACCATTACCCGCAACATCGATTTCATAACGTCGATTGTCAAAAAAACCATGGCCACCCGAAAATGCGAGCTCTTCAGCGGAGGTGTTACCACCAAAGCTAAAGTTCTGCATAATGAAATACCCGCCATCTTTATAAGCGAACTCACCCGTATGACGTTTAGTTTCAATATCAATTGTTAAACCAGCTCTACCAGTTACTTCCCCAAGTGCTGAGTCATTCATTAATTGTAATTCAGCTTGTACGCCATTAGTGGCGACGGCGACAGCTGATGCAAGTAAACATTTAGTCAGGCCTTTCATGTTATACCTCTTGTTATAAACTCCCACCTAGTACTATTCTTAATGACAGTATGCAGGTCCGGGATGTTGTTTTATTTATTATTAGCTTTGATATTTTAATCGCTACGATAGCGACATGATCATTGTTACATTGCGAAGAACAAACATCTGTAGGATTTTCTTACATAAAAACAGGGGCAAATCGGCGAATATAGGTATCGTCACAAAAAAACATGCGGTATTTTGATATGCTACAAGGCCTGAAAGACAATTTAAAAAAGAAAAATGCATGAATGATAGAGAAGAATTGCCAAAGGTCTTATACCGTTTTGACTATGCAGAAGATAGAGAGATCTTTGTTGAGGCTTTTCAGGGTTACTTCGAGTTATTGATCTGCAAAACTGATGAAGACGCCAAGCTCATGCTAGAAAAATATGGGGCGCATATTAGTGCTTTAGTCATCGATCAGGAGGTGATTGATTCGTCCTTATCTTCATTGTGCAAGTCGGTCCACCCAAAAATTTTGTCAATACAGTTACATCGCGATATTGCTTTGGATGCAATTGTCTCGTTGCTTGATAGCGGTTTGACAGATAAATGTTTTGCCAAACCTTATGATGCCAATATTATTCGTTCTGAAATTTTTACCGCCGCGTTGGGGGTCGATGACAATAGACTGATACCACTTACTGTTGATGGCGCGGATAAAACATTTTCGGTCTTGATTGTTGATGATGAAAAAATAGCGACAAAATTCTTAAGTAAACAGCTGCAGCACTTGGGTTGCCCTTGCCATATTTTAGTGGCCGCAAATGCGGAAGAAGCGTTGGTTATAATTGAAGAACAAAAAAGTAATCTGGCGATGATTATTTCAGACCATCGAATGCCTGGAATTACAGGAAACCAACTCTTAAGTGAAGTACAAAAATATTGCCCACATATAATCAGAATGCTGACCTCAGCGTATGAAGAAGTCGATATTGCTTTGAATGCTGTTAATGAAGGTCGTATTTATCGTTATATTAAAAAACCCTGGAATGCCGAAGAAATTAACTCAATTATTAAGTTGTCTCTGTTTGAGTTTAAATCCCGCTTAAAAAAAGCCCGTGAGCAAGAATTAAACTTACAGCAGCAGTACCAGCTTATTTTGGATGAGCGAAAATTAAACATTGAAAAAAATCTCATTGAGGTCGTAAATAAGTTTGGTGGAGAAGGGGGGCTGGAATTTTTTTATGCTTGCTTGAATCAGATATCACCACTCCCGTCGGGTAAGGCATCATTGCGGGCCAGCCTTGAAACTGACATTGAAACTCGCTTGGTATTAGACTTTTCAAACAAGGTGAAACAAAGGCTTTTACCGCTAAAAGACAAGTTATTACCCACATCTTCAGAAGCTGTTGTTACTTTGATTCGAAAGCTTTGTGAAAGTGATATAGAGGCAACTCAACACATGCTAAGTGAGGCGGTATGTAGCATGTATTTAGATGTGGAGATATTGGTGTGTTTGCAACAATTACTCATGTCATCGGGTTTGGACTTTCGCGCAATGGCGTTGTTGGATGAGGGGCATGAAAGTGTCCTTAAATTAAAGGTAGGAACTGACTTATCGCTTTATCGGCATATACTCAGTGCGCATACCCAAGTTAGTGAACAAATGCTGCAGCAACAATGTGAGTTACTCATACTGTTGTTGATTTGTCGGAAGCTTGATTTAGACATAGCAATAGAAGGCAGTGCTCAAAGTTTTCAATTGAGTATTAAGCTTCCAAATGCATGTACTTAATAACAATAGACTATAGAACCTAATTATCGTGACTTTCAATATCGACAATAAAATTAGACTTTTTATCACCGTAGAGCAGCGGCTGTATCGTGATGCCGTCTTGTTTGATCTGGTGAATCAGAAGGATATTGATATTGTTGGTGAGTCATCGACGGGCGTCGAAACTTTAAGTTTATTGGACATGTCTGCGCCCTCAACCCTGATTATTGAAGAGAACTTAAAAGATATGGATGGGCTGACCATTGCAGAAGCGGCCTTATTAAAAATTCCATCTCTGGTGGTGATTCTGTTGGTGGATGATGCCATCAGCCAAAATCGTCTGGCCATTTATCTTGATTCAGGTATTAAATCTGTTGTATCAAAAAAACAGTCCCTTCAAGATTTAAATAAATCGCTTAACTATACCCGTAACGGCCATGTGTATATCGATGGCGAACGTTACAGAAATGAATCTGAAAGACTTAAGTCGCAGGTATGGAAAGTTGAAAATTTTAGTACCGAGTTGTTTCAACTTTTATCTGAACGCGAACAAGAAGTCGCAAAATATATCGCTGACCATATTCCGTTGAAACGAATTGCAGAAGAGTTGGGTGTTTCACATAAAACGGTACATACCTATAAAGAACGCATACTCATTAAACTTGGTTTTGAACGTTTGCCTGAATTGGTTGTATATATGAAACGTCTGCATTTTTACAGTCTTCAGGAGGGTGTTTGTCAGTGAAAATGTTAAATGGCATGAGTAAGTTAAATGCGCTCTCGGATGAGAAAAAACAAGCTTACGAGTTATATTATCAAAGGTCTATGCAGACGAAGTTTTTGCCACTCATGGCTGACTTTACTCTTGGTTTAATGCTTGTAGGTACCTTTATCTGGGCTCTTCAGACGATTGCTGCACTTGGTTCGAAAGAGTTTGGCTGGTCTACATTTCATCCCTTAACGTATTTCTATTGGTTAAGTCTTGTGGTCTTGGTCTTTTTGAATCAAATACCGAAGATAAGGCACCGTGCGCCCTTAATTCTGTATATCACTACCTTTCTTATAATGCTTCTTTCATATCGAAATTTTATACTTCAAGATGGCAGTATTGACCCCATATTTAGTTTGTTTTTTTATACAGCTTTTTTTGGTATTAGCATGGGCTCTGTTCGGCATGTTGGGATTATTCAAGCCGTCAATATCACGTTTATGTGCGTTTCTTTTTTAATTCTATCGACAGAAGGGGATTGGCTAGCAAGGTTTTTTTCGATGATATCAAATTGGTTTGTCTATAACTGCCTTATGATGTCAATCGCGACAGCGATATTTAGTCGTTGGCTATTTAGAAATATATTTGCCATGCAGTTTTTATTAAATGAAAAAAATGACGTGCTGAGCCAAACCTTAAAAACTTTAAAAACCACCGAAAAACAACTGATTCAACAACAAAAATACAAAGCTTTAAATCACATGGCGAAAGGTTTATTGCATGAGATTATTAACCCGGTTAATAGCGCTTCTCAAGCCATTGGTTTTGCCAAATCCATCAATGATGATGAAGATATAAACGAAGCGCTTGAGGAAGCGAACGCACAGCATCAACGAATAAGTGATATTGTGACCGACCTTAGGCGCTTTTCCCAGCCTGAAGCGGAACATGAGCTGGAATCTATTCGTCTTGATGAATTAGTCGCTAAAGCGCTTAAATTTTGTCATCGAGAATTACAAAAAACGGAGGTACAGATCAACTTACAAATTGCTGAGGCGCAGTTGATTGACTGTCACCCCTCAGCTTTGACGCAAGTTTTCGTGAATTTAATTTTAAATTCATGCGATGCTCTGGCTCGTAAAAAATCACAGCAGCAAAGTGTCATTACTATTTCTAGTTTTGAGCAATCTGAAGCGATGAGTATTAGCTTTCGGGATAATGGTATTGGTATCTCAAGAAAGACACTGCAGTCTATTAGCGACCCTTTCTTCTCTGATGAAAAATCTCCTGAAAAAATGGGCTTGGGTTTAAGTATTTGCCAAACGATTATGCGTCACCATAACGGGACTGTCGAAACTGAGAGTAAAGAAAACGAATGGACTGAAGTTGTATTAACGTTACCAGCTCATATCAAACTGGACTCACCACCGATAACCTCTTCCTCTTATGAAAATCAACAAGTTACTTCAAGTTCAACACAAGGTCTGATATAGGTATCTTCTAATAACAATGTTTAACCGTAGTTGAATCGCTTTATTGTTAACCAAAATCTAAGGTATTAATCATCCAAGCCTCTGTTGTTGAACAGTATTTCGCTTAAATCGCCTACTTATTGTTAGCCTAAATCTATTGTTCTAATATCGAAATAGCTATAAATGAACTTGATTCCGGCTGATAAGCGGAGCGCTTTGAAAAAAAGTTTTAAGCCGCAGTTATTGGGGGAATGCTTGCTAATCATGATCTAACGATTGTGAACAAATGCCAACTTCTTAACATTTTACCTCTCTTCCCGATGTCTTGTAAGACAGTCCTACATAAGCATTTTGTTACAAATGCAATTATGGCTTCGCTTTACATATTTAATAAAAATAATCATCACTATGGAAGGAAATATGAAATGAATTTTTTTCAAACAAATAGTTTTAAAGTAAGCGCACTCGTTGCTGCTGTGGGTTTATCGTTCAGTGTGAATGCTGCAGATTTTAGTAATGGCTACGTTTTCGGTGATAGCCTAATGGATAATGGCAATATTCAGGCATTTTCAGGTGACCCATCTATTCCAGAACGTTTTACTAATGGACCTAATGCCGCTGAAATAGTAGCTGCCGGATTGGGTTACCCACTTACTCCGTCATTGCACCTTATTCCAGGCATTCCGCATGGTAATAATTACTCAACTGCGACTGCTACGGCTGTCGATACAGATGGTGATGAGTCAACGCTTGATTTAAATTTGCCTACTCAGATTAACTCCTTTCTTTTTGAGCATGGTGGGGAAGTATCCTCTGACACTTTGTATTCATTCTCTATTGGCGCACAAGATATTCTAAACGCTTTTACTATGAGAGTTGCTGGAGTGCTGGCAGAAACTAAAGAAGAGCGTAAAGCGGCTGTTCAGGCAGCAAAAAATAGTATCAAAGCAGCAGTAGATGCTGAAGAAGCACAAATCAGAAAATTAATCGCTGCAGGTGCGCAACATATTCTCATTGTGAATGCTGCAGACCAGGGAGTCTTGCCAATCATTGATATAATGACAGAGCAAACTTTAGCGCTAGCCACAACTGCTAGACAAGAAAAAAGAATAAAACGTTTACCTAAAGTTGCCACACGTTTAAGTGTTAAATTCAATAAACTCCTTGCTAAAAGAGTTGCCAAAATTGAAAGACAAACAGGTATTGATATTATTGAGTTCGACCTATTTTCATCCTATGCAAATCAGATAGATAACGCTGAAGACTTTGGTTACACAAATATTGATACACCCTGTATTTATACCTTAAACGGCTTGGTTATTAACCCTGAGTGTATTGATTTCCCTGTGGCTAGTGGCTTTTTATCTTGGGATGAATATCACCCAACTACGTTAGTCCATCAAAATATCGGTGCTGAAGTCTTAGAATTAATTCTTAGTCATTAGGTAGGAAACCATCAAAAGGCGTGTTAATCACGCCTTTTGATGTAGATATTTAATCTTTCATTGTATTGTTTATCAATGTTTACAAAAACAGGTTAAATACTAAGCCCTATTTATAGGAAGGTCTGATATTCGTTTTCATCTGTAATAAGGAACGGTTGATATGAAAAAAATTAAATTCATAACAGCAGTGGTTAGCTGCTTAATGTCATTTGTAAGTAGTGCTCAGTCATCTGACACAACTAAAATTAACTGGTGTGTATTTGATGTGCTCGGAGCCAGTGGGCCCGCCAAAGAAATGGTTGATGATTATAAAATAAAAGCGCTTAGGTGGGGGATTGAATTTAAGACCCAATATTTTATTGATGAGCAGGAAGCGGCAGAGCAGTATGAATCAGGTGCTTGTGATTTAGTTAACCTACCAGACTTTCGTGCACGTAAATACAATCATTTTACCGGAAGCATCAATGCCGTTGGTGCAATCCCAGATTACAAACACCTTGGCATTGCGATACAAACCCTTGCTTCAACCGAAGCGCAGCAGTTTATGACTAACGGTGAGCATGAAATTTTTGGTATTTCGTTGATAGGTGGCTTACATAGCTTTCTTGCGGACCGAAGCTGGGTGACGCCAGAGTCACTCGTTGGTAAACGTATTAGTATTCTTGAAGGTGTAGAAGAAAGTGATTACCTGAATCAGCAAACTGGCATGGTTGCTGTGACGTCTGGGTTGTCAGATATGTTTAATAATTTTAATACTAAAATTGTTGATGCGACGGTTGCACCACTTGTTGTTTATGAAGGCTTGGAAATGAAAAAAGGGCTTGGTATAAACGGTGGAATTAGTCGTTACCCCTTTGCTATGGCGACTATGCAACTGGTAGCGCGTTGGGAGAAATTTCCTGAAGGTGTCGGTCAAAAATCCAGAGAGTTTGTGGCTGACTCCCATTCATCGATTGTGCGTACTATAAAATCCTATGAAGACACTGTTCCTGACAAGTATTGGTTTGATATTCCTTTAGAGGGCTTTTATTACTGGGATAATTTGTTCAGTCGTAGCCGAAGAGTGTTATCAGAACAAGGGATCTATAATGAAAAAATGATAAAACTACTAAGGAAAGTGCGCTGCAAAAGTTACCCAGACAGAGCTGAGTGTTTATGATTTATAGCGAAATAGAGCTTTGCATGACATTAGGTTGACCAAATAACCATGTCATACCGCGTATTTAGGGCAGGTATGGCGTGGCTTACCAAATGTATAGTTGATTAAGAACCTTCAATAATACGATTAATGTAATGTTTGATCGCTTCTTCAGCTTCATGTGAAATGCTACTAAATTCCAAGTGGTAGTGAAAATAATCATCACGTGGGTTTATTCGGATTACTTTTGCATAAACATCACTTTGAATATTGGCTGAAAGCGATAATGATAAAGGGAATTTTATTTCTGAAAAAAGCTCAATTTTTTCGCCACTTGAAATATACATCCCTCCATAACCCATATCTATAATTTCACCTTGATATAACGCATCGGCGATTACTTTCCCTTGAATCATCTGAAAGCTCAAGGGCATATTTATGTCTATGCGAGGGCTTTTCCGACCCTCTCTAGGAGGTACTTCAAGTAGGGTGGGGCGAGAAGTTGAAAGCAGTTCGTACATTTTGACAGGTTTCTTTTTCCCTTTTACCTGCAAGGTGTTTACTTGCCCTGTTTTAACGAATTTATTTGCGAGCTCAAAGGTATGCTCACTGATTAGAATTTGACCTCGTAAACTGTAGGACTCGACGCGAGATGCGAGGTTGACGTGGTCGCCAATAACCGTGTATTCGCTATACAAATCAGAGCCTAGTTTTCCTGCAACGACTTTTCCGGTGTTTATACCAATACCCATGTAAAGAGGCGGGTAGCCTAAGTGCTTATTTTGCTCATTGATTTTTGTTAATCGAATTTGCATTTGGATGGCACAGGCGAGCGTGCGTTCAAGGTCATCGCTACGAACTTCCGGCGACCCAAACACGACCATGATTGCGTCACCCATGAATTTATCAATGGTCCCGCCATACTGCTCGATAACTTCAGACATTTCTGAAAAATACCGGTTCAGAAGGTCAATGACTTCCAAAGGGCTATAGTTTTCTGACATCGCCGTAAATCCACGTAAGTCAGATAATAAAATTGTGACGTCTTTTTCTAGAGGGTTAGGTCCAAATATATTTGTGCTATGAATAGTGTCTAGAATTTTATCTGAAAATGCTTGGCTAGGTCTGTCAGGTAGAGGGCCTTGTTTAGACGTTTCTAAATATATGGCGTGTATTGATTGAAGCATTTTTTGATTTGTTTTTTTATCCATGATTCACAATATAGTCGGTACAGGTAATATTGCTAGTTAAGGCAGTATTTCTAATAAATTTTTTGCATATATGTCATCGGGTATCTTATATACATTAATGAAAGTTTTGTTCGAAAATTGAACTATTCTATGTATAGCAATAAGTAAATTGGGGAATAGAATGGCAGATACAATATGTCGCTACGAAGGCCCAAATGGAGAGCATTGCCAGCACGAACCTGAATTTGAAGGTTTATGTTACTGGCATGACAGTAGCCAAAAAAAGAATCAACCGGATTTGATTGAGCGTTTGGAGAAGCGTGCCAGATCGGGTGTAGCAATGGTTGGTTTTTGTCTGCAAGGTTGTTGTCTACGTGGCATTGATTTGGTCAATCACGGCAATAAAAATGGATATCAACTCATACATTCCGACCTCTACCATTGTGACCTGCGAGAGGCACATATATTCCATATGGATTTTAGTGGCAGTTCGCTTATGAAAGCCAACTTAGAGCATGCAAATCTTAACTGCGCCACATTGAAAGATGTTAATTTGTTAGGTACTCAATTACAAAATACAAAGATGGATAATATTGTTTGGGGTGAAAGGATCTTGCAAGAAACTCAAGCTGATCAATATCTAGCAAAAAATGAGAAGCTTGATCTTTTTGAGCAGTCAGAAGAAATATATCGAAACCTTCGACGAGTCACTGAATCACAAGGTTTATTTGAGTTATCCGGTCACTTTTTTCAGCGTGAAATGGTTATGCGTCGCTATCAATTACCGCGTTATGATTCAAAACGAATCCTGTCAAAGTTAGTTGATCTGTTTTGCGGATATGGTGAAGACCCGTCTCGTGTCGTTATATTCTCCTTAATAACTATTTTTAGCTTTGCGCTACTATTTTTTATATTTGGAATCACTGATGGCTCGGCACGCATCAGTTTTGAGATGGCGAATACCTGGCTGGAAAATCTTAATAATTTTTTTAACTCGCTTTATTTTAGTGTTGTGACGTTTACAACCCTAGGTTATGGGGATCTTTCTCCTGCTGGCTGGACGAGGGTCTTTGCAGCAGTGGAGGCATTTATTGGTAGCTTCACTTTAGCTTTATTTGTGGTTGTTTTTGTGAAGAAGATGACGCGCTAGTAAAGTCAGTAATATCCCATCCTATTTTGTTTTATGATCTTTTCCGCAGCACCAGCACAGCTCAAAAGCAGGCGGGTTTGTCTCATTGCAATTCTGGCAAAACCATGAGGTTGCTTTGGTGTCTCCATGTATCGCTAATTTTACTAATTCTTCTGCTTTCTGATAATCTTTCTCGTGTAATACCCAAATTTCTGGCCAAACATCTGTCGGCGGAACCTCTCCCGCAGCCGATGATAAAATGTCATTTCTAACTTCGCACTTTATATTGTTGTTTTCTAAAATATTACGAATATTAAAAACAAAAAATGGGTTGTCGTGTG
>Ga0105348_1000029_pt1 | contig 106138 bp, 81 predicted proteins | sample EN8Hudsemesocosm_2_FD_83504 | JGI IMG/M metagenome (GOLD analysis project Ga0105348, IMG submission 83504) | Methane-oxidizing microbial communities from mesocosms in the Hudson Canyon - EN8C Hudson Canyon | ecosystem: Environmental > Aquatic > Marine > Cold seeps | place: Hudson Canyon... | reverse complement strand
TAGACAAAACAGTGATGGAGCGTATTGGAGACCCTCTTGTTCATCTGGTTAGAAACTCTTTAGATCATGGACTTGAATTACCTGAAAATAGAGTGGCCTCAGGTAAAGATGAAATGGGAAAAATTACGCTTAATGCCTTTCATCAAGGCGGAAATATTATTATCCAGATTATTGATGATGGTGCTGGCCTAAATAAAGAAAAAATACTCTCCAAAGCGATTGAAAATGGTTTGGTTTCAGCCAGTGATAATCTAACCAATGATCAAATAAATGATTTGATTTTCTTGCCTGGGTTCTCAACAGCTGAAGCTGTAACTGATATATCAGGTAGAGGCGTAGGCATGGATGTTGTCAGGCGAAATATACAGGATCTTAATGGGTCTGTAGAAGTTGAGTCTAAAGAAGGTGAGGGGAGTGTCTTTACGATTCGACTACCATTAACATTGGCAATTCTTGACGGTCAATTAATTAATGTGGGGGATCAGGTTTATATTTTCCCATTAGTTTCTATTGTTGAATCAATTCAGTCTCACGATCAAATGATTCACCGGGTGTCAGGGGGGTGTGATGTTTTACGATTAAGAAATGAATATATTCCGATTATAAAACTCTGGGAAGTTTTTAATATTAAATCTGATCATGAAACGGTTGAAGATGGGCTTCTCGTAATTGTGGAGGGCGATAATATTAAGGTTGCTGTACTGGTTGATGATTTACTTGCTCAACAGCAAGTCGTTATAAAAAGTATCAGAGAAAACTATCGACCTGTACATGGTGTTTCCGGTGCAACGATTTTAGGGAATGGTACAGTTTCACTCATACTTGATATTAGTGGCTTAATTAAACTTGCTGGAGTAGGGCGAGATGCCTATAAAAAAGTAAGCGAATCAAATGACATTGAAGCAGCGTAGAAATAAACAAAAGAAAGGCTGAATAAAATGAGTGATGAGACCAGTAGCAAGCTCGATGAAATAAACAATGAACTTACAGACGTTAAGTCTGACGAGCCGAGTGATCAATTCTTAACCTTTTTTATGGCTGGAGAAGAGTTTGGTGTTGATATTCTTGCTGTACAAGAAATAAGAGGGTGGGAGCCCATCACTCCAATTCCAAATGCGCCAAATCAAGTGTTGGGTTTTACTAATTTACGTGGAACGGTTGCGCCGATTATAGATTTAAGGCTTTGTTTTGGGGTCGAGGCAGCAACTTATGAAGACTCAACAGTTGTTATTATTATGTTAGTGGAGACCGAAAGGGAGCCAAAAATTATGGGTGTTGTCGTTGATGCCGTTTCAGATGTCTATAATTTTTCAAAATCGCATATTCAGCCATCACCAGAGCTGTCACAAACAAAGCAAGCGCAATATGTTAAAGGCTTAGGGAGTATCGATGATAAAATGGTTATTTTACTTGAATTAACCGAACAGCTTATAACTGACTCTGATGTGCTAGCAGGCCGTCAGCTTCAGGCAAGTTAAAAGCAATTAAATCCAATATAAAAAATCATATTCAGAGGTCATAAACGGGTGAAATCGGACTCTCAAGAGCTACAGCGCGAATTTTTTATGTCTGATTCAGATTTTAAAACAATTAGTGAATTAGCTTACAAGTATACGGGGATTGTTCTTGGCCCTCAGAAACGGGATATGGTCTATGGGCGACTTGCTCGTCGTTTACGTGATGTTGGTTTGGCGTGTGTGGGTGACTATATTCCGCTAATTGAAAATGATACAAACGGAGAACTTAGTAAGTTTATCAATGCGATAACAACAAATTTAACCTCTTATTTTAGAGAAATGCATCACTTTGATTTCTTGTCAGAAAAACTTATTCCTGAATTGATAAAGACAAATAGCGCTAGCCGAAAAATAAGAGGTTGGTCAGCAGGCTGCTCCACTGGAGAAGAGCCTTATAGCATTGCAATCACCTTTAAAGAGAGTATGGATTTAAATGGCTGGGATTGTAAGATTCTAGCAACTGACCTGGATTCAACTGTTCTAGATAAAGGTCTACAAGGTGTTTACGGTCTTGAACGAATTGAATCACTAAAACCTGAAATAAAAAAGAAATGGTTTTTAAAGGATCAAAACCACCCTGATATTGTAAAAGTAAAACCTGAGCTTCAACAACTAATACGGTTTAAGAGACTCAATTTACTGGAAAACTGGCCAATGAAAGGACCGTTCGATTTTATCTTTTGTCGAAATGTAGTTATTTATTTTAATGCAGAAACGCAAGCTATTTTGTTTGATAAATATGCGAACATGTTAAAGGATGGTGGGTATTTGATTATTGGGCACTCAGAAAGCTTAAGCCGAAACTGTAACCGGTTTAGTTCAATTGGTAAGACCATTTATCAAAAAATTTCATAATCAAATAATTTATTACTATTAATAATAGGAAATTATCACCATGGCAGAAGTACAACCCTTGCCAGATGTATTACCAGGGTTTGAGCATATAAACCGCTACTGGGATAAACATATGAAACTCCATGCAGCGAAAATTATGCCGGGAGAGTTTTATGTTAGCCGACACGGTGAAATGATCGTCACTGTTTTAGGTTCATGTATTTCGGCGTGCGTTCGTGATGTACAGCTTGGCGTGGGTGGTATGAATCACTTTATGTTGCCTCAACAAGGAGAACATTCGACTGTTAACTGGGGTGACGATATCAGCTCAGCTTCGCGTTATGGAAACTGGGCCATGGAATTTTTAATCAATGAAATTCTAAAACTTGGTGGAACTCGTCGAAATTTAGAAATAAAAATATTTGGTGGAGGGAATGTCCTTAGTAATATGACCGATATTGGTGAGAGAAATATAGACTTTGTGAAAAAATATATTTATCAAGAAAATTTTGAAATTACTGCTCAAGATGTAGGGGATATTTATCCAAGAAAAGTACTCTACTTTCCTGATACTGGCGCAGTCAAAATTAGGAAACTTCGTGAAACTTCGAATGATACGCTCATGCAAAGAGAGAAAACATACAGTCGGTCCCTCAATAATAAAGTTGATAAAGCCGGTGATATAGAACTATTTGATTAGTTTATTATTTGTTGCAAGGCCTTTTTTTGGAGATGAAGTTTGAAAAAAATTAAAGTATTGATTGTTGATGACTCCGAATTGATCAGGCAGCTGTTGACTGAGATTATTTCATCTGCACCGGATTTAGAAGTCGTTTCTAGCGCCGTAGACCCTATTGATGCACGAGAAAAAATTAAACAATTTAATCCAGATGTATTAACGCTCGATATTGAAATGCCCAAAATGGATGGTATTACTTTTTTACGAAATTTAATGCGTCTAAGGCCGATGCCTGTTGTCATGATATCTACTTTGACAGAGCATGGCGCACCAGCAACGTTAGATGCTTTGGAGGTCGGGGCTGTTGATTATATTGCAAAGCCTCAAGGTGGCTCTTGGGGTAATCTGGAAAACTATGCAGAAGTGATTCAAGAAAAAATACGAGGTGCTGCACTTGCAAATATGACGACAAGAGAAAGCCTCACGCCTATTTCTTCCTTGCCCGTTAAAACAGACAAACAACATAAAGTAAATTTCAAATTATCGAAAGTCATTTGTATAGGAAGCTCAACCGGTGGAACTGAAGCGCTAAAAGAGGTGCTTTTTGGCATGCCAACAAATTGTCCACCAATATTGCTGGCACAGCATATACCACCAGTATTTAGTGCATCGCTTGCTGAACGTTTAGATAAGGCATGCCAGATAACGGTTCGCGAGGCAAAAGCAGGTATGCCTTTAGAGGCTGGAAATGCTTACCTTGCACCTGGCGGTCTGCATTTAAAAATCATTGAAAAAAAATCTCGTCTAATGATTGCTCTTGATGACGGTGACAAGGTTAATGGGCATAAACCATCAGTTGATATACTATTTGAGTCTGCCATATCATGTGTAGGAAAAAATGTTGTTGCTGCGGTACTTACAGGAATGGGCAACGATGGTGCTAGTGGTTTAAAGGCAATACTTGACAGTGGAGGTATGACCTATGCGCAAGATGAAGAAACCAGTGTTGTTTGGGGTATGCCCGGCGCGGCAGTTAAATTAGATGCTGTACAGAAAGTTTTACCAATTAACAGAATTAGATACGGCTTACTGCAAGCTTGTGAAAGATAATCTATATAAATCACAACAATTAAGGAAACCTATATGTCTATAGTCTCCCACTTATCCGCTTCAGGCGATGTTATGAAAATCGGCATTCAAGGCCGGTTTGACTTTGGCTCCCACCAAGACTTTCGCGAGTCTTATGATAACAATGATCTAAATGTAAAGGAGTACCATGTAGATATGGCTAAAACAACTTACTTGGATAGCTCGGCTTTAGGTATGCTTTTGTTGTTAAGAGATCATGCTGGGAGTGATGCAGTAATTAAAATAATCAACTGCAATGAAGATGTATACAAAATTTTTGAAATTTCGAATTTTGATCAAATGTTTCAAATTTCTACCGCTAAGTGAAATAACTTATACATTTCTAGGTGAGTGTAGATGAGCGAAACTCAGCAGTTGAAAATATTAATAACTGAAGACAATATTGCAGATTGTTTGATCATTAATAAGATCATTAAAGATCAAGGGTATAAGACTGTTATCGCGAACAATGGTCTTGAGGCTATTGATCTTTACGTAAAAGAAAAACCGGATATTATCCTAATGGACGCCTTGATGCCTCAAATGGATGGTTTCGAGGCAGCAAAAAGAATCAAGCAGTTAGTTGGTGAGGATTTCGTTCCTATAATATTTTTAACCTCACTAAATGATGATGTTTCTCTTGTATCCTGCCTAGAGGCTGGCGGTGACGACTTCCTTTCTAAACCCTATAACTCCATTGTTATCGCTGCAAAGATTCAAGCATTTAAGCGAATGGTGATCTTGCATCGTACTGTTCAAACTCAGAGAGATGAAATAACTCATCGTAACGAGTACCTTCTTCAAGAACAAAAAATAGCAAAACGTGTGTTTGATAATGTAGCTCATTTAGGGTGTTTGAATGCACCTAATATAAAACACCTTCTTTCACCCATGTCTGTTTTTAATGGCGATGTATTGCTGGCATCAAGAAAACCTTCAGGTGGAATGATTGTCTTCTTGGGTGATTTCACCGGCCATGGATTACCTGCCGCGATAGGTGCAATGCCTGTCGCAGAAATATTTTATGGTATGGTTGCTAAAGGGTTCGGGATAGAAGAAATTCTTCAAGAAATAAATCAAAAGTTAAAAAATATTCTTCCTGTCGGTTTTTTCTGTTGTGCTTGTATTGTCGATATTAACTATTCTTGGGAAAGAATAAAGTTATGGAACGGAGGTTTACTGGATGTCCTGCTAAAGAAAAATGATGGCAGTGTTGAATCTTTTAGATCATTGCACTTACCTTTGGGGATTTTACCCTTTGAAGAATTTAACTCAGAGTGTATTGAAGGAGACATGAAAGTCGGGGAGCGAGTGTATTTGTTTTCAGATGGCATCGTTGATCTAAAAGACCATCAAGGTAATGAATTTTCACTGAATGGTTTTTTTAATTTTTTATCGGATAATCAAAATCCGGAAGATATTTTTTCGCATGTCATTGATCAGGACAAGTTGAGTGCTGAGAAAAACGAATCAAATATTGATGACGTAACATTTGTTGAAATTTCGATGATTTCAGAAGATGTTATATCTAGCAAGCATGAATTAATTAAAAATAGTGAGTTGCATGGCGCACGTGATTGGTCAATGAGTTTTGAAATGTTTAACCAAACAATTCGTGACTTTAACCCTATCCCTCTCATGCTTCAGGTAACAATGGAGGTGCCTGAATTGAGAGCCTTCAATAATGATGTCTGCATGATTTTATCTGAACTTATTACTAATGGGATTGATCATGGTTTGCTAGGTTTGGATTCAAGTCTGAAAACATCTGCAAATGGTTTTCAGGAGTATTATGACCAACGTACCAAGCGTTTAAGTAATTTAACAGGTGAAAGCTTGCATATTTCATTGAGACACAAACCGGATAAATTTGGTGGTGTGTTGGTTATTCGTGTCGTTGATACTGGCTCAGGGTTTGACTTGAAAAAAATAGATTTCGATATCCCAAAAGTGTCACAAATGTCTGGTAGGGGGATACCATTATTGATGACATTATGTGAGTCAATTGTATATGAAGGGAATGGAAATGCAGCTGAAGCAGTATACCGATGGAAGCACGCTGGAGATGACACTAAATAATGGCTTTTGAACATTTAAACAGAGCGCAAATTGATGAGTTGGCAATTATGCTTGAGGGAGAGTTTCCTGAGTTTGTGCGTACTTTTATTGCGCATTCAGATGACTTGATTACATCCTTAATGAAGCAATTACTTGAAAAAGACAACGACGCTTTTATTATTGGCGTGCATAGCCTTAAAGGTAGTTGTAGAAATATTGGTGCCGAGTTGCTGGCAAATAATTGTTTAGAAATTGAGCTACTCGCTCGTAAAGAATCTATTTCATCTGTTGACCCAGAGTTACCCACTATTCGCCAAGAATTTTTGCGTCTTAAAAAGATACTTATAGAATTGGCCCGAATTTAGCTTTACCAAAGATAATTCTTTTCTTTTAGATTATTTAAGGTTGACTTGGGTTATGCAGCAAATTTCGCTTTCTTCTCTGAATATATTGCCAAATCAAACTAAAGATGCAAATAACGCTTCAGTTACCCAAGTGGGTAACTCTCCCAATGTTGCTCCAAATCTATCATTTTCTAATGTTGAATCCAGAGTAAAATTTAATACTGTTAATGTACCGGTTGCGGGCGTTACTTCACTAAATATACAAGGTGATCAAAGTGTTGAGGATGTGTTTATAGAGATTCTTCATGGACTTGAATTGTCACAAAGTGGCTCTGGAATTCAAGAAGAAGATCTGGCTAAGTTGAAGAACTTATTAAATGAAAATCCTGCTTTGTTTAATCAAATAGAGCAAAACCCTAAAATAATTGAGCAGTTACAGACCTTATTAGAGGGGCAAGATTTATCCACAGCTGTAATGAATCAAGGTGAAGTTTTGCCGCCTCTTCCAGTGGAAGAAGTTAGTGTCGATGACTCATTGCCAAGTATGGCTCCTCCAATATTGCCAAAACCAGACCAAGTTTCTTCAAATTTAGAGCTGGAGAAAGCTGAAATACCATACAGCGTATTTAATGAATCAGAAGTTGGTGACCAAGGTATTATCACTCGACTTGACCTAAGTACTGGTTCAGCAAGTTTACCTAATACCAAAGGTGAGTTTGCTGTAACGATGCCGTTAAATTCAGCTGTTCAAAATAATTCAAATGCAAAAAACTGGAATCGTTTTACGAACGGAACTCAAACTATTAGTGCTTCTGGAGTTCAAAATACAGAAACAGCTGCAGTGACAACCGTTCAGACTGAGATTTTGGATGGTGCGAAGATGGCCAGTTTTCAGTCGGAGACTGATGCTCAGTTTAAATCTACATTTGACTCTGCTCTAAGGCAGCCAAATGCCGACATAGGGGAGCTTCTAGAATCAAGTGGGCGCTTGGAGCGTGGTGAACAATCAAGAACTCAATTTTCGGAGATTCAGTCGAAAGTCCAAGGCGCAGGCTTGAAACAATATACGACATCGCTTGACTCGAATGTTAATGACCCTGATTGGGGCGGAGAAATGGGGCAGAAAATTGTTTGGCTTACAGGAAGAGCGATTCAATCGGCTGAGATTCATTTAAATCCGGCAGATTTAGGTCCTATTGATGTTAAAATAAATGTTCAGAATGAACAAACTACCGTTACTTTCCATGCGCAAAATACCACTGTTCGTGACATGCTTGAATCAAATGTTCAGCGCTTAAGGGATATGATGAATGAAAATGGTGTTGACTTAACCGAGGTTTCGGTTGGGGGCGGTGAATCTGAAAACCAGTACTCGGCGCAAAGTGGAGAGCAGGATACCAATGGGCAAGGTGGTTCATCTGAATCAGAGTTACAAAGTAGCTCGTTGAGTGAAAAGACCGATGAAGATATGCAGGTGTCTAATATTTCAAACCGTATTGTGGATTTTTATGCCTAGTTAACAATGGGCAAATTATTTTTTATGTCCGTTCCCTCATATTCCCCTTCTTTATAGGTAGCTTTACGCTACAATTAAATTTTTAATAGCCAAAATAGTTTTGCAAATTTTCAATGTTGCAGTATTAATTGTAAATATCTATTTGCAATTTTGGCATACAGTTTGCTGGAGCATATTGTAAATGCTTTAGCAATGAATTAAACGACGGGATATTGGCGTGGCTGAAGAAGAAAATAAAGCAGAAGATAATCAAGAAGGAACGGGCGAAGGGAAGCCCAAAAAGAAACTGATCATTATTATCGCTATTGTTGCGCTGATTGCTATCGCCGCTTCCGTGGGAGTGACACTGTTTTTACTTGGGGATAATGAACCTGAAGAAATAAGCGAGGAGGTCATTGAAGAGGTCGAAGAATTACCTTCTCCTGCCGTTTACTCGAGTATTAAGCCCCCCTTTCTAGTTACATTTAATGTAGGCGGGCGACAGCGTTATATGCAGGTCTCAATGACAGCATCAAGTAGAGACGCATCATCATTAGATGCCTTGGAATACCATATGCCACTCATACGGTCTAAAGTAATATCAGCCTATAGTGGGCTTGATTTTGCGAGTATTCAAACAGAAGATGGTAAGATTGCTCTTCGTGAGCAGACTGTTACCATCATTAATAATGTGCTTGAAGGTGAAGGTTCTTCAGGTATTGAAACTGTGTTTTTTACAAACTTCGTATTACAGTAAGTTGCTGAGTTACTGCAATTATATAATACGGTAATGCTTATTTACATTAGGCTGTTGTAACGTGCAAGATTTACTATCGCAAGACGAGATAGATGCGCTTTTACATGGTGTTGACGACGGTGATGTAGAAACCGAAGACGATTCCGATGCAGAAGGCATACGAAATTATGACTTAGCAAGTCAGGACCGGATTGTCCGTGGGCGAATGCCTACACTTGAAATGATCAACGAACGCTTTGCTCGCTATACACGTATAAGTCTGTTTAATCTGCTTCGACGTAATGCTGATGTATCCACAGGCGGTGTTCAAATTATGAAGTTTGGCGAATATGTCCATACTTTATATGTGCCAACCAGTTTAAATATTGTCAAAATTCGTCCTCTAAGGGGGGCGGGTTTATTTATCTTTGATGCCAAACTGGTTTTCAAGTTAGTTGATAATTTTTTTGGTGGTGATGGGCGGCATGCAAAAATTGAAGGGCGTGAATTTACTCCAACTGAAATTCGTGTTGTTCATATGGTACTTGAGCAAATTTTTATTGATATGGAAGAAGCATGGCGTTCAGTATTCAAAATAAAATTTGATTATGTGAACTCTGAAGTCAACCCGTCAATGGCAAACATTGTTAGTCCAAGCGAAGTGATTGTGGTGAGTACATTTCATATTGAGTTGGATGGCGGTGGTGGCGATCTTCATTTAGCGATTCCCTATTCAACGATTGAGCCGATCCGGGAAGTATTAGATGCCGGTGTTCAAAGTGATGTTGATGATGTTGATGAGCGATGGATGACGACGATCAAAAAAGATTTGTTAGAAGCGAGCGTACCTCTTAATGCAACCGTATTGGAAAATCAGATATCGCTTCGAGATGTCTCAAACTTGAAAGCCGGGGATATCATTCCTATCGAATTACCTGAGCAAGTTACGTTAACCGCTAATAATGTACCGATGTTCAATGCGCAGCTAGGACAAAGTGGCGGTACTTACGCAGCAAAAATTACTGAAAGAATTGAGCGACCAAATACAATATCAAACATGGTAGAAGATGATGAGTGAAGAAGATGTACCACCAGAAGGTGGGAGTGAGGATGAAAAGTTAGCTTCTGAATGGGAGGCTGCTATGGAGGAATCAGGCGATTCAGAAGGTGGCGGGGTAGAAGATGAGTGGGCTGCGGCAATGGCTGAAGCGGATGCCATTGATAAGTCTGCGCCTGATGATATTCAGTCTGCGCCTTTGGAATCATTTGAAGCAACTCCTTCACCACAGCAAGCGACAGGCGCGCCTGATTTAGATGTGATTTTAGATATCCCAGTCACGATATCTATGGAAGTAGGAAATACATCAATTCCAATTCGTAATTTATTGCAGTTGAATCAAGGCTCTGTGATTGAATTGGACAGGCTGGCTGGTGAACCATTAGATGTACTCATTAATGGAACTCTGATAGCCCACGGTGAGGTTGTAATGGTAAATGACAAGTTTGGTATTCGTTTGACTGATGTTGTTAGTCCAACAGAGCGAATTAGGCGGCTTAGCTAGTGCAATCTTTTTTCTTAATAACTTTGCTTCTTTTTAGTGGCTGCCTTTGGGCTGATGAAGCATTACCTCAACAAGAACCCCCTATAGCTAAGTTAGAAAGCGCCACTATCACTGGTAATGTTAAAAATAATTTTGTTGAAGGGGCCGGTCTGTTGGTTAGTACGCCGAAACCCAGTGTTTCGACCCTATCTAATTGGCCTGTAGTCATCTTAATGCTGCTTGGTATAGTGTGTTTGATACTGTGTTTAGCATGGTTTGTTAAACGGTATGGTGGTTTTAGTATGGCTGGTGCTCGTGATATGCGAGTGTTGTCATCGGTTCCGCTGGGGGCAAGGGAGCGGGTTGCTTTAATTGATGTTAAAGGTCAGCAGTTTTTAGTTGGCGTGACTACTCAAAACATTAATCATCTCCATACTTTTGATGAGCCTGTTGTTGATACCCAAAAAGTTGAGGCGAGCAATACTACCTTATCAGGAGTATCAAAAAATGACTTTGCAGAAAAATTACATAAGCTACTAAAAGTAGCCAAATCTTCGAGTGATGATCGTGCGTAAAATTCTCTTCTCCATTGGTCTTATGCTGCTAGCCGGGTCTGCTTTAGGGGCTGATGTTGGTATCCCGGCTTTAAGTCTCGTGACGAATAAAGACGGCTCTCAGTCTTATACAGTGACAATTCAAATTCTGGCATTAATGACGGCGTTGACTTTTTTGCCTGCAATGCTGATGATGATGACCTCATTTACGAGAATTATTATTGTTTTTTCTATTCTTCGCCAAGCGTTAGGTCTACAGCAAACACCTTCTAATCAGGTTCTTCTTGGTTTAACGTTATTTCTGACTATTTTTATCATGACGCCGATTTTAGAAAAAGTAAATACTGAAGCTATTCAGCCTTATATGGCAGAAGAGCTGGCTCCACTGGAAGCAGTAAAAAAAGCCAGTGGTCCATTTAGAGAATTTATGTTAATGCAAACGCGTGAAGACGATATAGGACTTTTTGTAAGAATTTCAGGGGGGCAATATAATACGCTTGAAGAAGTGCCTTTTTGGATAATTATGCCTGCATTTGTAACAAGCGAGATAAAAACAGCCTTCCAGATTGGGTTTATATTATTTTTACCTTTTTTGATAATTGACATGGTTGTTGCCAGTGTTTTAATGGCAATGGGGATGATGATGTTGTCGCCAATCATTATTTCCTTACCTTTTAAAATAATGTTTTTTGTATTGATTGATGGTTGGGCGCTTGTTATCGGAACATTAGCGGCCAGTTTCGGAGTATAGAGCAAGTATACCAAACCCGAGGGTTATGATATGACACCTGAAGTTGCTATAGATATCGTTCGAGAAGCTATTTTTTTAATTCTTACTTTGGTTACGCTTATTCTTGTACCAGGTCTGATTGTGGGTTTAATGGTGAGTGTTTTTCAAGCTGCGACCTCTATTAATGAACAAACAATGAGTTTTTTACCAAAGCTCTTGGTAACCCTGTTTGTAATTATTGCTGCAGGACCCTATATGATGCAGCAAATTATGGATTTCTCAGAGCGCCTGTATCGAAACATCCCGTTATATATTGGATGATTGAATGGAATTTACTGATGCTCAAATAGGTGCTTGGGTCGGCTCCTTCCTTTGGCCGCTATTTCGAGTGGCGAGTTTTTTAATGGTTATCCCTATTGTCGGGACTCAGCTGGTATCTATGAGGGTACGTCTGGGCCTTGCTGTTTTAATTACCTTAGTTGTTGCCCCCCTGCTACCAGCAGTGCCTCAAGTAGATGCGCTTTCATTTCACGCATTCTTTCTGACACTTCAGCAAGTTTTTATTGGGACATTACTGGGCTTTATGTTTGTCATGCTTATGCAGGTATTTGTTATTGCAGGGCAGATGATTGCAATGCAGATGGGTTTAGGTTTTGCCTCTATGATAGACCCGAGTAATGGCGTGTCGGTTGCCGTTCTATCCCAAATATATTTAATTGCCGTAACGCTTATTTTTCTTTCGATGAACGGACATTTGGTTATGTTTGAAGTCTTGGTTGAAAGTTTTAAAGCGTGGCCAATTTCAACCAATATTATAGGTGAAGGTGGTTTTGGTATTGATTTGCTTTGGGAAATGCTGATGCGTATGACTTGGTTATTTGTTTCAGCCTTGCTTGTTGCCTTGCCTTTAGTTACAGCAGTGCTAATTGTTAATTTATCATTTGGGATTATGACTAGGGCTGCGCCTCAAATGAATGTATTTTCTTTAGGTTTTCCTATTGGGATATTGTTTGGTTTGCTGATTATATGGGTTAGTACGAGTGGGTTGGTTCCGCAATTTGAAAAAATCAGTGAACAAACTTTTCTTTTTCTACGTCAGATTCAAGAGGCTGGGTTAAATGGCTGAAGGCGGTCAAGACAGTAGTCAAGACAAATCCGAGGAACCCACCGGTAAACGTATTGAGAAATCCAGAGAGGAGGGGCAGGTTCCCCGATCGAAAGAGCTCAATACGACGGTCATTTTAATGGTCGGTTCAGGTGGGTTGCTGATGTATGGTGGTCAGGTAGGTAATTCCATCAAAAATATTATGCGCACTAGCTTTTCTTTGCCTCGTGAAGTGCTTTATGACACGAACCAAATGGGGCTTTACTTAATGAATGCGGCGATAGAGGTCGCAACTGTTTTACTTCCTTTTTTATTTGTACTGTTTCTTGCTTCTATTGCTGGGTCAATTGTTCTGGGTGGCTGGTTGCTTTCAGCAAAAGCTATGGCGCCAAAATTTAGCCGGATGAATCCTTTAAAAGGTCTAAAGCGGATGTTTGCTTTAAAAGCTTTAGTCGAGCTTTTGAAAGCTGTCGCAAAAGTGAGTGTGGTGCTATTTTTTGCTGTTTTAATATTGAACTCCCGAACTGAAGAATTATTAGGCTTAGGTCAGGAGAGTGTTGTTCGTGCGATGGCACATTCCGTTCAGATACTCGGTTGGAGTTTCTTTTATTTGAGTTGTACGATGATTGTGATTGCGATGGCTGATGTGCCTTTCCAGATTTATGACCATCACAAAAATCTTAAAATGACGAAACAAGAAGTCAAAGATGAGTATAAAGATACCGAGGGTAAGCCTGAAGTCAAAGGTCGAATTAGGCAGCTGCAACGAGAGGTTGCGCAGCGTAGAATGATGGCTGATGTGCCTGATGCTGACGTCGTTATTACTAACCCCACCCATTATGCTGTCGCTTTACGTTACAATCCGGAGGTGGATGCTGCGCCAGTTTTGTTGGCTAAGGGGAATGATCAAACCGCATTGAAGATTCGTGAAATTGCAAAAGCAAATGATGTAGAGATTGTTTCAGCTCCCCCTCTAGCGCGTTCTGTTTACCATCATTCTGAAATAGGGCATGAAATTCCAAGTGGCTTATATATGGCCGTTGCTCAAATTCTGGCTTATATATTCCAGTTAAAACAATTTCGTCGGCGTGTAACGCCAAGGCCTGAAATGCCTGATTTTCCTATCCCTGATGAACTTCGTTCTGATCAGTGATTCTGTTATAATTCTTTTTTAAAACAATGTGTTGTGTTTGTTAGGTTTGATTCTTGCTTGTTAGTGGTTCTATATCTTGTGTTTGTCATAAAAATGGCAGTTTCAAGTCCGTTTATCAAGTGAGTGATGATTTTTAGAGCCTATGCAGCAAGCAGCAGTATTTCAACAATTTAAAATAATTGCGAAAGGGAATATAGCTATTCCATTGGTGTTAGTCGCAATTCTTGGCATGATGATCTTGCCTGTTCCTGCATTTCTACTTGACCTATTGTTTACTTTTAATATCGCCTTAGCGCTTGTCGTTTTATTAGTATGTGTTTATTCCCTTCGTCCAATGGATTTCTCAGTTTTTCCAACGATTCTACTTGTGTCGACCTTGATGCGACTGGCTTTGAATGTCGCGTCAACGCGGGTTGTGCTACTTGAAGGGCATGAAGGCGGTGATGCAGCTGGTAAGGTTATTGAGGCTTTTGGTGAGGTCGTTATTGGTGGAAATTATGCGGTAGGTCTGGTGGTATTTGCCATACTCATGATTATTAACTTTGTTGTAGTTACAAAAGGTGCAGGGCGGGTATCTGAAGTAAGTGCTAGATTCACTCTGGACGCGATGCCTGGAAAACAAATGGCCATAGATGCTGACTTGAATGCCGGCATTATTGAGCAGGAAGACGCGAAAATTCGACGTGAAGAAATTGCTACTGAGGCCGATTTTTATGGTTCTATGGATGGTGCCAGTAAATTTGTTCGTGGTGATGCTGTTGCGGGTTTAATGATTCTTGCAATCAATATTATTGGTGGCTTGAGTATTGGTATGATGCAGCATGATCTGGAATTCAGTGATGCAATGGAAAAATATTCATTGTTAACGATTGGTGATGGATTGGTTGCGCAGATCCCATCCTTATTACTTTCTACTGCTGCTGCAATTATGGTGACTCGTGTAAATAGTTTGCAAGACATGTCGACCCAAGTCGTCAATCAAATGTTTTTGTCCTCGAAGGCCTTATATGTTGCTTCGGCGATTATAATCGTCATGGGTTTGGTTCCAGGTATGCCTCATTTCGTTTTTATTGGGCTTGGGGGGCTTTTAGGTGGTCTAGCTTGGTATGGTGATAATAAGAATAAAAAAGGAGAGGGAGATCAGGAGGCGACAGTATCACGAAGCCCTAATGGAGCTCAGGCTCAATCTAGCGGGACGCCTGCACCTGTTGATCCAAATTTGCCCGGTTCGGTTGATGGTGGTACTGAATCTCATAAGGAGTTAGGTTGGGATGATGTTTTGGCTGTCGATATTATTGGTTTGGAAGTCGGGTATCGTTTAATTCCTTTGGTTGATAAATCTCAGGGGGGGCAGCTTCTTGGGCGTATTAAAGGCGTTCGAAAAAAACTATCGCAAGAATTAGGTTTTCTGATGCCTTCGGTTCATATTCGCGATAATTTAGATTTAATGCCAAATGTTTATAGAATAACGCTAATGGGAGTCACGATAGCTGAAGCCGAGATTCATCCTGAGCGTGATTTAGCTATTAATCCTGGACAGGTTTTTGGAAAAATTGAAGGGATTGACGGTCGTGATCCAGCGTTTGGTCTAGATGCTATCTGGATTGAAACAACCCAAAAGGATCATGCTCAAACTTTAGGTTATACCGTAGTTGATTCTAGTACTGTGGTCGCTACACACCTTAATCAAGTGCTTCAGAAGCATGCTAGTGAGCTAATCGGGCATGAAGAGGTGCAGCAATGGTTAGATCAATTAGCTAAAGCATCGCCAAAACTATCTGAAGAATTAGTCCCTAATACCATTACGGTTAGCCTGCTGTTAAAAGTATTGCAAACTTTGCTGTTAGAAGATGTGCCAATTAGAGATATGCGATCTATTGCCGAGTCATTAGTCAATGTAATGCCTAAAAGTGTTGATGCTGTGTTATTGACTGAGGCTTGTCGTCAAGGAATGAAGCGCATGATCGTGCAAGGTATTTGTGGTGCAGAACCAGAAATACCCGTTATTACCCTTGAGCCAGAGTTGGAACAGCTCTTGCTTAAGTCTGTACAGCAGTCACAAAAAACTGGCGTTAGTGATGAGATGGGCTTAATGCTTGAACCTCGGATTGTAGAGTCATTGCAACGTTCTTTAGCTGATTCAGCTCAACGTCAGGAAATGCTAGGTAAGCCCGCTATCTTACTGGTCTCTGCGCCATTAAGGCCAGTGTTAGCGAAGTTTGTGCGTTTTGGTAATGAGCAGCTTAGAGTGCTCTCTTATCAGGAAGTACCAAGTAACAAACAAGTCACTATCGTTTCTACGGTGGGTCAATAAATTGACGAAATGTCTGATGAATAATATCTGGTAGGTTACTATGAAAGTGAAACGTTTTTTATCGGAATCTATGCAAGATGTACTTCGCATGGTGAGAGAAGACTTAGGTCCAGATGCTGTTATCTTATCAAATACAAAAGTTGATGGAGGTATAGAGCTTGTTGCGGCTTTAGATTACGAAGAAGAAATGGCTCCAGAAAGTGATATAGCGTCAAACTTTATTTCACAGGGTGAGCCAACCCCTTCTCAATTAGCACGTATGCATGCTGATAAACATGTAAAGTTACAAAGAGAAATGGATAGTGCCCGAAGAAAAATTGAGAATGTAAAGTCTACACGAAATAAAAATGGTTTGGCGCGCAGCGAACAGTTAAAGCCAAATATGAATGATGAAAAAATAAATGGACCTATAGAGCATTCCACTGAGCGCAAAGATTCTGAATGGGCTGAGTTATCAGATATGCGCGCTGAGATTATGGAAATAAAAGGTATGATTAGTCGTCAGCCTTCGAATAATGAATCACTAAAAAAGTCTAGGGCCACAAGTCTTCTTCAGCAACAGGTTGAAAAAACTCTTCAATCCTTATGTTTATCTATTCCAATTCAAAAATCACTAGTTGAATCGATTAAAGGTCAATTAGATTTTGAAAGTGCATGGGATAAAATTGGCCGTCAAATCGAAGGTGCGGTTTCGGTAGAGCGAACTGAGATTATTGATCATGGGGGTGTTATTTCGTTAGTAGGCCCTACAGGTAGTGGCAAAACGATGACAATAGGGAAAATGGCAGCGCGTTATGTAATGAAGTATGGTGCTGATAGTATTGCTTTGGTCACAACGGATCGTTACCGGATTGCAGCGCACGAACAATTGAAAGTCTTTGGCCGTATTTTAAACGTTCCGGTTCATGCTGTTGATGAAATGAATAGTCTTGATACCATTTTAGACAGCTTAAGTCATAAAAAAATGGTGCTAATTGATACGGCAGGTTTAATGCATTCTGATGCTTGTTGGTCGGAGCAGTTACAAGAAATGAAACTATCCAAGCATGATATAAAAAGTTATTTGGTTGTTTCAGCGGTAGGGCAATACCAAGTTATGTGCTCAAATTATTATAATTATAAAGTGGTTGGGCTATCGGGTGCTATCATTACAAAGGTTGATGAGGCTGTTAGTTTAGGTGAAGCTTTAAGTTTTTTGATTGATACCCGCCTAAAAGCCAGTTATTTTACTGATGGGCAACGAGTTCCGGAAGATATTCACTTAATGAAAAAACAAGATTTATTTGAGAGGGCTCAAGCCTTGTTGAATAGTTCAGAGCGATGGGTGACAATCAACTCAAGCGAGAAAGGATTAGATCAAGATTCATTTTTGTTTCATACCGCTTAAGGTAATAAACTAAATAGTAAAAAAATCGTGATATTTATTTATTCACGGGTTCAACCAATATCTGCAACGAGCTTAATGTTTGTTGCTAGTAGTAAAGAGGGTGCAAACCGGTATGGCGAATTCTAGCCCGGTTCAAGTAATTGCTGTCACTGGTGGTAAAGGCGGTGTCGGGAAAAGTAATGTTTCAATAAATTTATCGCTCATGCTTTCTCAAATGGGGCGTCGAGTAGTGCTTTTAGATGCCGATTTGGGTTTGGCAAATATTGATGTCCTCCTTGGGCTTACGTCAAAACGTAATATTGCTGACGTTATTAATGGGGATTGCTCGCTACGTGATGTGATGCTGGATGGGCCTCATGGCGTTAAAATAGTTCCTGCTTCTTCGGGGACGCAAAAGATGGTTGCATTAAACCCGATGGAGCATGCGGGATTGATTAATGCTTTTAGTGAAATTTCTCATGACCTTGATGTGTTAATTGTTGATACCGCAGCTGGGATTTCGGATGGCGTTGTTTCCTTTTTAAGAGCTGCTCAAGAAGTAATTGTTGTCGTATGTGATGAACCCACTTCAATTACAGATTCTTATGCGCTGATTAAGCTCCTAAACCGTGATTATGATATGCATCGCTTTCGTGTGCTCGCCAATATGGTTAGAAGTCAAGACGAAGGGCGGCATCTTTTTGCAAAACTTACCAATGTTACCGAGCGATTTTTAGATGTTGCGCTACAGTATATAGGTGCTATTCCTTATGATGAGGCTGTCAGGAAGGCTGTTCAGCGTCAGCGTGCAGTGACAGATGCTTACCCAAGAGCGAAAGCATCGATTGCATATAAGGCACTTGCACAAAAAGCAGATAGCTGGCCTTTGCCATCTTCTCCGCGAGGACATCTTGAATTCTTTATAGAGCGACTGGTACAGGCTTCACCGAATTAAACTACAATAAATATCATTCATGTCTTATCGTTTGTTAATGATTAAAGGGTTTTGATATATGACTGATGTAACCCATAAAAATACTAACTATCAGTAATTTTGATGTATACCGATATTCAAATAAAACATGCCGACGATTTAATTCGGAAACATGCTCCACTTGTAAAACGAATTGCGCATCATTTGATCGCGCGTTTGCCATCAAATGTTCAGGTAGATGACCTGATTCAGGTCGGTATGATGGGGTTGCTAGAGGCGTCTAAAAAATATGAAGCTTCGAAGGGTGCTGCGTTCGAAACTTATGCAGGGATCCGAATTCGCGGTTCAATGATGGATGAGGTTCGCAAAGGTGACTGGGTACCTCGGTCAGTGCATCGCAATTCCAGACGAATTTCTGAAGCTATAAAAAAGATTGAAGACCGAGAAGGGAGAGATGCTCAAGACGAAGAAATTGCTCATGAGTTAGAGATGACGCTAGATGAGTACTTCTCGTGCTTGAAAGATAGTAACGGTGGGAAGTTGTTCAGTTATGAAGAGCTTAGTGAGCAAGGTGATGTGGTTAGTGACACGCTTGTTGGTGATACCTCTTCGCCCGATCGCTCATTTCAGGATGCTTCATTTAAGTCTCACTTAGCGAATGAAATTGACACGCTTCCTGAAAGAGAGCGGCTCGTATTATCTTTGTATTATGAAGAGGAATTAAACTTAAAAGAAATTGGGCTGATTCTTTCAGTCAGTGAATCACGAGTTAGTCAAATTCACTCCCAGGCTGCGATTAGGTTACGCTCTAGGATGACAGCTTGGTTATAAACCTTTTCTTGTAAAAACAGTGCTTTAATTTATTTACCAGCTAAGCTAAAACAAACGAAAGAAAACTGATTAATTTTAATTGATCAAGAAATAACAGATTTGATGGTACTTATCTGGAAGTCATTAGGTAAGTGCAACAATTGTTAAAAAAAACTGGCCACCTTAAGAACTGCGACTAGACTTGTTTTTAGGTATTTAATAGTAATTTCGGGTATCGACATGAGTGGAGGTCGACTTGAATAAAGATATGAAAATCCTGGTTGTAGATGATTTTTCTACAATGCGGAGAATTATAAAGAATTTATTACGGGATCTTGGTTTTGCGAACACAGATGAGGCTGACGACGGTAATACAGCCTTACCTATGTTACAAACAGGAAAATATGATTTTTTGGTCACGGACTGGAATATGCCTGGTATGACAGGGATTGACCTGTTAAGGAATGTTCGAGCTGATGAAAGCCTTAAGACCCTGCCTGTTTTAATGGTAACAGCAGAGGCAAAACGAGATCAGATTGTTGCTGCTGCTCAAGCAGGCGTAAATGGCTATGTTGTTAAACCATTTACAGCTGCGGTGCTGAAGGAAAAAATTGATAAGATATTTGAGCGTATCGATTCATAATTTAAAGGCGCAGCATGACAAATAAGAAACCATTAGATGATGCGGCAGTACTTGGGTTTGAAGACCAACTCAAAGCGCAGGCAAATCAGTTAAAAGATCTGGTCGATAGTGGTGATGTCTCGGGTGCTTTAGCGATAATTTCAGAGCTAAATGAAACTCGTGATAAAACCTTATATCAAGAAGTGGGGCGCTTAACGCGTACATTGCACGAATCGATTCGAAATTTTCATATTGATACTGCAAACTCTGCTACAAATGAAGAAGCTTCTAAGATAGAAGATGCTTCTGATCGCTTGGCTTATGTGGTCGATATGACCAACAAAGCAGCCAATAAGACATTAGATTTAGTTGAAGAAACTATGCCGTATGCATCAGGTATTAGTACAGAAGCTAAACAGCTAAAAGAAGATTGGTCGCGCCTTCAACGGAAAGAAATGAAGCCTGACGAGTTTCGCCAATTAACCTCGAAAATGGGGACTTTTCTTAGCAAACTATGTAATGACTCAGATAAAGTTTACTCTAATTTATCTGATATATTGCTAGCTCAAGATTTTCAGGATTTGACAGGGCAGGTTATTAACCGGGTTACTACCTTGGTTAAGGATGTTGAAGAAAATCTGGTTAAGTTGGTCACTATGGCAGGTAAAGTTGATCAGATGACCGGTAATGTCCAGCAAGAAGTAAAACAACAAGAAACAAATATGAAAGGCGAAGGTCCGCAAATACATGCAGAGGCACGGGATGATGTTGTTTCTGGTCAGGATGATGTGGATGACTTGCTTTCAAGTCTAGGATTTTAAGGGGCGTAAAATGTCGAGTGAAGACGACGAGATACTTCAGGACTTTCTGATCGAAGCGAGTGAAATACTTGAGCAGCTTTCGGAACAATTAGTTGAACTTGAACAAAACCCTGAAGATATGGACTTGCTTAATGCAATATTTCGTGGGTTTCACACTGTAAAAGGCGGAGCAGGTTTTCTTCAATTAGACGCTTTAGTAGGTTGTTGTCATATAGCAGAGAACGTATTCGATATACTCCGTAACGGTAAGCGAAGTGTTGATGCAGAATTGATGGACGTCGTGCTTCGTGCACTTGACGCAGTTAATGAAATGTTTGGAGAGGTTCGTGCTGGTGATCAACCTACTCCAGCTGACCCGCAATTACTACAAGATTTAGAAAAGTTTGCTACGCCTGCTAGTGCTGCTGCACCAGCACCTGTTAATCCTGAGCCTGTTGCGCCTATGGTTACAGAAGCAACTGCCGAGTCTATTGTTGAAGCACCTGCGGCAGATGAAGGTGATATCACCGATGATGAATTTGAACAGTTACTTGATGCGCTAGATGGGGCAACTCCAAATACGGTCTCAACTCAAGAGCCGAGTGTTACTCAAGACTCAGCTTCTGGTGATGAAATTACTGATGATGAATTTGAAAAGTTACTTGATGACCTTCATGGTGAGGGACAATCTATAAGCCCTTCAGGAGAAGCCGCAAGTGCCCCTGAACCGGCGTCAGGTGATATAAGTGAAGCAGAGTTTGAGAAATTGCTTGATGATTTACATGGGGAAGGACAATTTAATTCAGAAAAAGTGAGCAGTGATACGCCCGTAGAACCTGTCGCGAGTGCGCCGACACCCCCAGTTGAAAATAATGATTCCGGTTTAATTACAGATAATGAGTTTGAGAGCATTCTAGATGATTTACATGGTGCTGGTAAGTCACCCACTGCTGCGTCGCCCCCTAAGTCTGAATCGGCTCCTATTGCTCCGCCACCTGCACCTAAAGTCGAAGCGAAACCAAAAACTGTTGCGAAACCAAAATCCAGTGGTCAAAAAGATGGAATTGCGACTGAAACAACAGTACGAGTAGATACAAAACGCCTTGATGACATTATGAATATGGTTGGAGAGTTGGTTCTTGTAAGAAACCGCCTAAAACGACTTGGGGATGCCAGTACTGATGAGGCAATGCAAAAAGCTGTTTCTAACTTAGATGTGGTAACAGGCGATTTACAGTCGGCCGTGATGCAAACAAGAATGCAGCCCATCAAAAAGGTTTTTGGCCGCTTCCCTCGTGTTGTAAGAGACCTTGCTCGAAACCTCAAGAAGGAAGTTAATCTTGTATTGGTTGGTGAGGATACAGATCTAGATAAAAATTTAGTTGAAGCGCTATCTGACCCTTTGGTTCACTTGGTTAGAAATGCTGTTGATCACGGTATTGAAATGCCAGATGTTCGTGCTCAAAATGGTAAAGAACGGATTGGTACAGTGGTTTTGTCTGCTCAACAGGAAGGCGATCATATTCTTTTATCTATAGAGGATGATGGTGCTGGTATGGATGCAGATGTATTACGAGGTAAAGCAGTTGAAAAAGGTTTATATGATCAAGATGCCGCTGATCGACTAAGTGATACAGAGTGCTTTAATCTCATTTTTGCGCCAGGTTTTTCAACAAAAACCGAAATTTCAGATGTGTCTGGGCGCGGAGTAGGGATGGATGTTGTCAAAACAAAAATAACACAATTAAATGGCACAGTCTCAATAGATTCAGAAAAGAGTAGAGGGTCAAGACTGACGATTAAAGTGCCATTAACTTTAGCCATTATGCCAACCTTAATGGTTAAACTTGCTGATCAGGCTTTTGCTTTTCCATTAGTGAGCGTTGTGGAAATTTTCCACTTAGATCTGACAAAGACCAATGTCGTTGATGGTCAAGAATGCGTTGTCGTTCGTGATAATGTTTATCCATTGTTTTATGTTAAGCGATGGTTAGTTAATGGTGGCTATGGTGATGAACCGACAGATTCAGCTCATGTTGTTATTGTTTCTGTAGGTACAAAAAGAGTAGGTTTTATTGTTGATCAATTAGTCGGTCAGGAGGAGGTGGTAATTAAACCATTAGGTGGTTTATTGCACGGGACTGCAGGTATGGCTGGGGCAACAATAACTGGTGATGGCCGAATAGCTTTAATTTTAGATATACCAAGTCTCTTACAGCGTTACGCATAGGGAATTATTTAAAAGGGCCGTGAGGGGCGTTAATGAGTGTCACTGTTCTTGTCGTAGATGATTCTGGATTTTTCCGGAAAAGAGTCTGTGAAATTCTTAATTCAGCTGAGCATATTGAAGTTGTAGGCACAGCTTCTAATGGCAGGGAAGCGATTGAACTCGTAAAAAAGCTCAGTCCTGATGTCGTCACTATGGATTATGAAATGCCTGTGATGGATGGCGTTAGTGCTATACGTGTTATTATGGCTGAATGTCCAACCTCTATTTTAATGTTTTCATCATTGACGTATGAAGGCGCGCGCGTGACACTTGATGCTCTAGAGGCTGGAGCTGTTGATTTTTTACCCAAAAACTTTGAAGATATTGCGCGCGATACGGGTAAAATGCAAGATTTGTTGAAAAAACGAATACTAGAAATAGCTAAGCATAAAGTAAAAGATAGCACTCAAAAAAATCAACAAATAGCCGCACCAGCCTCTCCCGAAAAAAAATTAACTCAGGCGGGAGTCAGGCCAAAAATACTCAAGCCTTTAGAGACCAGAGCTGCAATAAAGCAATCAAGACAAAATTCAAACTTAACAACAGCTGTCTCGACAAATAAACCAAGAATAAGTGCTAATCGAGCTTGCGTGATCTCACATCCTGTCGATTTACTCGTAATAGGTGCTTCAACAGGTGGTCCGGTAGCGCTTCAAAAAGTAATTTCAAAACTACCTGTAAATTTTCCAGCACCAATATTAATAATTCAGCATATGCCTGATTCATTTACACCAGCATTTGCAGAACGATTAAACAATTTAAGTCAATTAACTGTTAAGCATGCATCAGATGGTGACGCGCTTAAAAAGGGAGTGGCGCTATTAGCTCCTGGTGGCAAGCAAATGATTGTGAGCGGTTTTGGACAAAACTATCATGTTAAAGTGTTGGAAGGTGATGACCGATTAACTTATAAGCCTTCTGTTGATGTTACATTTGGTTCAGCAGCAAAAGCATACCCTGGTCGTGTTTTAAGTGTTGTATTAACTGGAATGGGGGCTGATGGTCGTGAGGGGTGTCGTATGCTAAAACAGTCGGGTTCTACAGTTTGGACGCAGGATGAAGCCAGTTGCGTAATTTATGGTATGCCGATGTCCGTTGATAAAGCTGGATACTCTGACGCATCAATTACGCTTGATCAAATCTCAAATAGAATTATCGATGGGGTAATGTAATGGATTTCCTCAGTTTACTAGGAGTAATAATTGGCTTTGGTGCCATTTTGGGTGGTAATTATCTAGAAGGTGGTCATATTGATGCACTTTTTAATGGGCCTGCGGCGTTAATTGTTATAGGTGGAACGGTAGCTGCTATTTTGTTACAGACGCCTTTTAAGGTTCTTATGCGTGGTTTTTCGATGTTACGATGGGTGTTTATACCGCCTTATATATCTATGGATGACGGCATTGAGAAAGTAATTGCCTGGAGCATGAGAGCGAGAAAAGAAGGTCTGTTAGGGCTTGAAGCTTCTGTAGAAAAAGAAGATGAACCTTTTTGTGAGAAGGGTTTGCAGTTATTGGTTGATGGTGCAGAGCCTGAAGTAATTCGGAATGTGTTGGAGTTGGACTTGATTTCTAAGGAGCGATACGACCTTAGCTCCGCAAAGATTTATGATGGAATGGGAGGTTATTCTCCTACAATTGGAATTATTGGCGCTGTTATGGGGTTGATTCATGTCATGAGTAACTTGGCAGATCCTTCATCTCTTGGTTCCGGAATTGCGACGGCTTTTGTCGCCACAATATATGGCGTTGCATTTGCTAATATGTTGTTATTTCCGATTGGTAGCAAGTTAAAGTCACTTGTTTTAAAGCAGTCACAGTATCGTGAAATGTTTATAGAAGGTCTGGTAGCTATTTCTGAGGGTGAAAATCCACGCTCCATTGAACTTAAGTTACGTGGGTTTATTCCATAAATAATCACTGTGTTTAATCAAATAGTTATAACAATATGCGTAGACAAACAGAAGAAGATCATGACAATAGTGAGCGATGGCTAGTCTCCTATGCTGATTTTATTACGTTGCTATTTGCCTTTTTTGTCGTGATGTATTCAATTTCTTCCGTTAATGAAGGCAAATACAAGGTTTTGTCAGAAAGCTTGGAAGGCGTTTTTAACGGTCCGCAGAAGACTATTGAGCCAATTCAAGTCGGAGCGATAACGCCACGCTCTTCATCAAAGTCAGCGGGTGATACCAAAGTAAAGCCAATATTTCTTATACCAGAGCCAATTCCTAAAGAAAAAATTAAAGATGAAGATGAACGTCTTCAATTGGAAAGTATTGCTGGTGAATTTGAAAAAAGTTTTGAGGATTTGATTTTCCAAGAAAAAGTTAGTGTAAAAAATAAAGAGGATTGGATAGAGGTATCTTTAAATGATACCGTGATTTTTAGTAGTGGTGGAGTAGAACCGATACATGAAGCCTTGGCCATTATTGAGAAAATGGCTCGCATTATGTCTGGTCATGATAATGCCATGTTAGTAGAGGGGCATACCGATAATGTACCGATACGTAGTTCTGTTTATCCATCTAATTGGGAGCTTTCTGCAGCGCGAGCAGCTTCGGTAGTTAGATACTTAGCCTTAGAGGGGATTTCAGCTGACCGTATGGGAGCGATGGGCTATGGCGAGTTTCAGCCTGTTGCACGAAATGATACCGCTCAAGGAAAAAGAAAAAATCGTCGTGTTATTTTACTGATATCAAAAGGGAATGATATTCGGGAGAGTCTACTAAATTAAAGAATGAAGCCATTTTATCTAATGGCGCTGCTAACCTATACTTTAGTTAACCCATTCGGGTTACTTAAAACGTTATAATTCCTTCAGTCTATCTATCTAAATATTAGTTATGAATATTAGGTTTAATGGCATAACTTGTGCATTGATCGTGTTAGACAAACTATTAAGACAGAATTTCGGCAACTATTTTCCTATATTTGGTTTTGTGTGCAAGTATTGTGTAGCGCAATTGTCTTGACCAGTATTGGAATACTGTTTACTTAAATCATTTAGGGGTTATACAGTGAGAATCTGGGGAATTGCGAATCAAAAAGGTGGGGTTGGAAAAACCACAAGTGTCGTTACTCTTGGAGGCTTGTTAGCACAAGAGGGTAAACGCGTTTTAGCAATGGACCTAGATCCACATGGGTCGTTAACAAGCTATTTTAAATATGATCCTGACACAATCGAACAGAGTGCATTTGATCTATTTATGCATAAAGGGAAGGTGCCTGACGGCTTGCCAGAGCAGCTAATAACCTCGACTTCATGTGAAGGCTTGGATCTTATGCCAGGATCAACAGCTCTGGCGACATTAGAGCGACGTATGGTCGGTGTTGAAGGTATGGGGTTGATCATATCCAAGACCTTGGCGATGCTATGGGATCAATATGACTATGTATTAATTGATAACTCTCCATCATTAGGCGTGTTAATGATCAATTCATTGGCAGCAAGTCAGCAGTTAATCGTACCGGTGCAAACCGAGTTTTTGGCTATAAAAGGTTTAGAGCGCATGATGCATACTTTAAATATGGTCATACGTTCGCAAAAGAGTAATTTGCAGCACCTTATTCTGCCCACTATGTTTGACCGACGAACACAAGCATCAACTCAAAGCTTAAGAACAATAAAGAATACCTGGGGAGATGATGTATGGAAGTATGCAATACCTGTTGATACTAAATTTCGTGATGCGAGTATGCATGGGCTGGTGCCATCAGTGCATGATGCGGAAACACATGGTGTCCGTGCATACAAAAAGTTACTTCAGAACTTGAAAGAAATGAATAGTGTAGATGTTTAAAATCATTTTAGTAGAGTAATGTCATGACAAATAAACATGATAATAACAAGGAGAAAACCAATCGCACGGATGAGTTACTTAATGACTACTTGTTAGATGTGTTTGGGGGGGATGATAGTTGTGAAACTGTACCTATTTCTAAGTTCTTTAATGATGCCGTGTCTGAAAGTTCCTCGGATATTTCAACTCTAGATATACTAGAAAGTCGAGAAATTAATACTGATGTTCTTCCTGTTTCAATTGAAAGTCGTTATTTTTTGGTGCCGACTATTAAATTGCTTTTTTCCAATGGAGGCACTGAAACTTATTCTAAAGAAGTTGCAATTCTTATTTTGTTAACTAGCTTATATTTTCTTCGTCGTCCACTGTCTCCTAAAGTCAGGCAGTGTTTTTTATCATTATCAAAGCAAGTAATTGATGATTACGGCCTTCCATCCCTGCATGTTAAAGCGACACTTCAGGGTGTAAACGCGTGAAACCTGTCGATGATAGTAAGCCAAAAAGTGCCCAGTCAGCAATATTGGAATATTATGATGATATGCTGGGCTCGCTTGGTAATGACCCCTTACAAAAACTAGTTCAAGAAGAGCAAAAAGTAGTAGCCTCTACGATTGAAAAAACAATTTTGCCTAAAAGAAAAGCTAAGCAGCCGCTACAACTAGGTCAGCGAAAAACGCAACAGGTAAAAATGCAATCTCACCAATTACCAGTAACTTTTTATGATGAAGGGTTCGAAGAAAAACTAAAGACAGAAGTTGTTGCGCCATTAATTATACCCGCTGCATTTCCTAAGTTGTCCCCTAAAATAAAAAGCGTCGATTCAGAAGTTAAGCAAGCAAAAATTGAACAAGAAAAACCAATCAAAAAAAACTCACCAATAATTGAGACTACAGAGCCTGAAATTATTAAAGAGGCTGTTGGTGTTAACAAAACGATCTCTAACGTTAAACCTAAAGGTATTATAGTTTCAAAATCAGAAGTGCCAAAGGTTGTTTTATTGGATAAGAAACCTAGTAGCAACCATTTGGATAAAAAAGATAAATTGTTAAACTCAAGTAAGCTAAAAAATGATTTGTCAGAGAGCAATCTGTCAGTTGGTTGGCTTGAAAATGGTCGTCCAACTTGGGCAAAGGAGCGCTTTGAGTGTCTTTTATTTTCAGTCGCAGGGCTTCAATTAGCTGTGCCTCTCGTATCGCTTGGAGCCATTTATAAAATTGAGAATGATTTTACACCTCTTATTGGTCGAGCAAGTTGGTTTATGGGGCTTTATCGTCATGACGGTCGAAATGTTCGTGTAATAGATACCGCTCAGTTGGTAATGCCTGATCGTGTCACTTCAACGACAAGAGAAAATTACCGGTATATCATTCGTTTAGGAGGGAATAATTGGGGGATAGCGTGTGACTCTGTTCAAGAAGCTATTCAACTAGAACCTTCCGAAGTGAGGTGGCGGACTGAGCGTAGTAAACGAGCCTGGCTTTCAGGGACTGTTATTGAACATATGTGTGCCTTGTTAGATGCAGACACACTCAGTCAAATGCTTAATAAAGAGGCTGTGTCTAAACATTCATCATTTTTCTAATGATTTTTCATGTGTAGAATATTTCTACCTAAAATCTGATAAATAGCTGGCATAGATTGTGCGATGCTCTATATTAAAGGGATAGTGCGTTATTTTTTTGACGTACATTTACCCACAAGAATTTTAGAGGTTTAAATAATGGCATCAAATACAGGCCATAGCAGCCATGCAGCTGAAGATCCTATACTGCAAAATGTGACGTTTCGTCTAGCTGATGAGACTTACGGCATTAATGTTATGCAGATCCAAGAAGTGTTGCGGTATACAGAAATTGCACCAGTGCCAGGCGCACCTAGTTATGTTTTAGGGATTATTAATTTACGTGGCAATGTTGTTACCGTAATCGATACCCGTGCTCGTTTTGGTTTACCTAGTGCTGAAATATCAGATAATACACGAATTGTGGTATTGGAGATTGAAAACCAAGTCATTGGCATTTTAGTCGACTCTGTTGCAGAGGTCGTTTATATCCGCCATTCAGAAATGGAAACAGCGCCTAATGTTGGTAATGAAGAAAGTGCCCGTTTTATACAAGGTGTTTGTAATAAAAATGGTGAGCTAATCATTCTCGTTGAATTCGAGAAAATGTTATCCGAAGAGGAATGGGCCGATATGGCTGCATTCTAGTAATTCCAGGAGTCTTTATGTCTTTACTCATGTCGAATCTAATTCCTATTATTTCTAGTGTATTGGTGGCCTTGTTAACTATTTATACTTTGGTTATTAAGCGATCGATTAAGAAATCTGAGCAGCAAATGAGCCAATTAGTTGATGGCTTATCAAAAGAAGTTCAAGGTATTAGCCATGGTTCAATGGGAATTGGACGTAAAGTTCTTATGATGGAAAAAAAGATCGAAGAGCTTGAAGGCACCATTGAAGAAATTCAGAAAAATGACCCTAATAAAGTCTCATATTCTGAAGCAGCGCGCTTAGTTGAGTTGGGTGCAGGTGTAGAAGATTTAATGAATAGTTGTGGAATATCAAGACCTGAAGCTGAATTGGTTAGTGCTTTAACCGAAAGCAAGAAAGGCGACATCCCGGTCTTAACAACTCAAACTTAATGATCCACATGTTCTATTTAAGCAACTCTGGCTAGTTCTGACCTTTTAGAATGAGGTTCTTGATGGCGTGTCAGAAACTTTTCAATATAGTGATTAATTGAATCATAGTTTTGTGCGCTAATTTCTCTGAATCGCATACTAAGTTGAAATATATTTTTTGACAAACGTCTGACACTAATCACACTACACTGCACATCAATTTCATCGTCTTTTTGATTCAAACGGAAAGAAACCGGCAACAGAACTGCTTGTTTTGGTGCGATGCTGGCTGAATTTGGCAGAAGAAGGTCCAGTGTTTGCTGATCGCACTTAACCGTCATTCCATCTCTTGAAATCGCTTCGAGTTCTGTATTAACTGTATCATGCTTATTGGCCCGAATTGTAATACTTTCACCCAGTTGAATATGTGTGTGGTAAATCAAATTTCTTTTCATATCGTTTGTTGTACCAAGATCAGGTATTTACCTGAGTTAATACTTTCCTAATTAATGGTCTTACTATAAATGTATCTTTAACTGGCTGAAAAACAACGAGATATTTGTATCGCTTTGCAACGTTATGCAACCATGTGATGTGTGCAGGTTTTTTTTATAACTAAGATCACACTTTTAGATCGAAAAGTGGGTTTTGTGTCTTTTCGTAATGCGGTACAGTCCGCTTTTAGTTTCTGCATATCTTGATAACTCAGAAAGGCATCTTCGTTTGAAAATAATTCATACTTCCGACTGGCATCTTGGTCAACATTTTATGGGTAAAAGTCGTCAACCTGAGCATCAAAAATTTTTACGATGGTTACTAGGTTTAGCTTTAGAACAAAAAATAGATGCCATTATTGTTGCCGGAGATATATTTGATACGGGCTCTCCACCGAGTTATGCCCGTGAGTTATACAATCATTTTATTGTTGAACTTCAATCAACGGGGGTGCATCTCATTATATTGGGGGGGAACCACGATTCAGTTGCAATGTTGAGTGAATCGAAATCTTTACTTTCGCATTTGAATACCTCCGTAATTCCAAACTCAATGGAAAACCTTGAAGATCAAATTATTATTATTAGAGACAAAGCAAAAAAAGCTACCGGCATTGTCTGTGCGATTCCTTTTCTACGTACCCGGGATATTGTATTAAGCCAAGAAGGTCAAAGTGGTATTGATAAGCAACGTAGCTTACAACAATCAATTGCTCAACATTATCAATCTGTTTTCCAGCTTGCGAAACAAAAAAAGCAGGAACTCGGAGGGGCAATACCAATTATCGCTACTGGCCACTTAACGACTGTAGGTGCAAAGTCTTCAGAATCTGTACGTGACATCTATATTGGTACTTTAGATGCCTTTCCATCTTCTGCATTTCCTCCCGCTGACTATATTGCATTAGGACATATTCATCGTCCTCAGAGAGTTGGTGGCAGTCAGAGTGTTCGTTATTCTGGCTCTCCTATACCTTTGAGCTTTGATGAGTTATCAAATGACAAAGAAGTTTTAATTGTGGATTTTGAAAAAGCGGAATTGAAAGCGGTTATTGCTCAGAAAGTGCCACGTTTTCAACCCATGCATATAGTCAAAGGTGATTTAGTTGAAATTGAAGTTGAGGTGAAGGCATTGGCCGCCAAGTATGATCATGATGAACCTGCATGGCTGGATATTGAAGTGAGTACCCAAGACTTTTTAAATGACTTACAGCAACGAATTCAAACATTAGTTGAAGGGTTACCTGTAGAAGTATTGTTGCTTCGTCGTGCAAGAACGAAAAAGCAGATAGGACTAGATCAACAACATAAAGAAACCCTTCATGAACTGACTGCTAAAGAAGTATTTGAGCGACGGCTGGCATTAGAAGATTGGACTAGTGATGAGCAACAAGAAAAGTTAAAACGTATTCACAAGATATTTGATGGCGTGATGTCAAAGCTTGACGAACCCAAAAATGCTTCAGAAGTAAGTTCCGGGATGATATCTAAACAGAAGGCTGAGAAAGATAAATGAAAATTATTAGCCTCCGATTGAAAAATATCAACTCATTAAAAGGGGAGTGGAAAATAGACTTTTCCAAGGAGCCTTTTGCAAGCAATGGACTATTTGCTATTACAGGACCAACAGGAGCAGGAAAAACAACCTTGCTCGATGCGATTTGTTTAGCGCTTTATCATCAAACTCCACGCTTAAATGAGCCCTCACCCGCTGAAAAAGTCATGACGCGTCATACTAGTGAGTGCCTTGCCGAAGTTGAGTTCTCAGTAAAAGAATCATTATATCGTGCATTTTGGGAAGTACGCCGTGCCAGGAATAAAAGTGATGGCAAGCTTCAAAGTGCTAGAGTAGAGCTGGCAAAATTAAGCGCTGATGATGAAGGCGATGTCATCATTGCTGACAAAGTGCGTGACAAACTTGATTGTATCGCAGAGATAACCGGTCTTGATTTTGGGCGATTTACAAAATCGATGTTGTTAGCCCAAGGAGGATTTTCTGCTTTTTTAAATGCGGCGGCCGGTGAGCGTGCTGAACTACTAGAAGAGCTAACTGGCACTGAAATTTACGGTCAGATTTCTGAATATGTTTTTAGTCGTTTTCGAGATGAAAAATCTGGACTGGATTTACTTCGCACTAAAACCGAAAGTTTTGAGTTGTTAAATACGGAGCAAATAGGGGGCCTGCAAACTGAACGTATTGAAGTAATTAACAGGACTAAGCAAAAACAAATTCAACAAAAGAATATCCAAGCACAAAAAGAATGGTTGAATAAATTAGAGGCCGCAAGAAAATACCTTACAGAGACGATAAATAGTGCCGAACAGGTAAAGTTAAACTTTGAAACTAATGCTGACAAGCTATTGCTTCTTGAGGAAGGTCGGCCAGCTAATCAGCTTCGACCATATTATGAAAAGTTTCAAAGGGAGCTTAATTTTTTAGATTCTCTTGTGGGCAAAGCAAAGTTTTATGAAAGTGAAACTCAGCAACAAAAGAGTGAGTTAAGTGGATTAAACAATCAATATCAGTTGAGTAAAGTAAAATTAGAATCAATTGGAGAGGAACGCAGTAATACAGAAACACTAGTTGTTGAGCAGGTTATTCCAATTGATAAAGATATTGAACAAGCAGAAAAACAGTTCAATGCTATGCAAGAAGATTCCCGGTTATTGCATGGAACCTTACAAAAACAAACGCACCAGCTAAGTGAGGTTACATCAAACATCACTCAGTTGAAAACTCAGTTGGCGACTATACAACACTACCTGAGTGAAAATGCTCTTCATCAGAATATTTCGAGCTCACTTACTTTATGGGAGTCTCAGTTTGATCAACGTGTGAAGCATCAGCAACAGTTACTCTCTTTAGAGTCTCAGTTACAGCAATTAGATGTAGCGTTGGCTTTGGCTAAAACTTCTCGTCTAAAAAGAGAAGTTGATCTGAATGAACTTCAAGATCAATTTAAGCATAAAGAAGCGGTATTCAAGCAACAAGTATCTTCGTTAGATGACCAGCTTAAAGGCCAAAACATAGATGAGAGAAACCACCAATACCAGCAAACTTTAGCGGCACAAAATGTTTTACTTGAGTGTGAGCGTATTTATGATGGATACCTGCGACTGTGTGATGAACTGAGTAATTTGAAACGACAGATGCGACAAAAATCAGATGAACAACAAAAGTTTTCAGCTACGGTGGTATCACTTAGAAATAATTATCAGAATGAGCATAAATTGCTGCAAGAAATTGAGCGAACGTTAAAGTTAGAGCAGCAGATAATGAATTTAAATACCTATCGGGATCAACTTCTGGTAGGGGAGGCGTGTCCTCTTTGTGGCTCAAATGAGCATCCAGCTATAGAAGCTTATCAAACCATGAATAGCTCAGATACTGAGAGGCGGAGGGATGCGCAACAAGAAATAATTATTAGTCTAACGGAACAGGGACAGTTTGCTAAAGAGGCTTTGGCAGTTGTAGAAGAACAATTGAAATCATTGGATGAGAGAACTGGTATTACGCTTAATAGTATTCAAGAAGCGAGTATTCAGTGGGAAGAGGGAGGCAGAAAACTGTTTTGGGATAATGCGATAACGGAAGCAACGATTCCCCAATTAATTATTGAAACGAGGAAGAGTCAAATAAGTACGGTCACGCACCATTTGGCATTGCTTAAAGATAATGATGCCGTGCAAAAAATGCAAGAGACTCTAAGCCAAGACCGACAAATAATTCAAACCTATGTGCATGAGGATGACTTGCAGAATGCTAATCAAGAGAAAGAACTTCAGTTGCGTCAAAGCAAATTAGACCTCATACAATCAGAAACTAATGGCCTGGAAAACCTCGAGTTAGACATAACGAAACACCTGAAAAATAATTATACCCAAAATGATGGTTCATTGCTTTTTTCTCTTCCTTCTATATTAGTGCAAGCAAGCTGGCTAGATTCACGCCATCAAGATAACCAGAATTATCAGAAAAAAAAGCAAACTCAAGAAATGCAAGAACAATCACTTCAGGCTCTGATTTATCAGGAGCATGCATTGCAGCAACAAGTTTCTGAAAAGAAAGCACAAAAGAAAATAGTTGAGGAGGAGTTAGAAACCAGGCAAGAGCTTTTAAAAGCTAACCATGAAAAACGTCACCTGCTATTTGGTAAAAAAAATGTACATGAAGAGCGTAAGCGACTGACCGGATCCTATGCAGATCAAGAGAAGGTTGTTTTAGACATAAAATCAAAGCATGACGTTTTGATCAAGGCGAATCATATTTTACAGGGGCAAATTGAGCAAAATAACCAAGAGATTCAAAAGCAAAAAAAGCTTAGTCAGTCGACAGAACAGGCTTGGGAAAAGTCACTGGAGCAAAGTTTATTTATCGATGAAAGTCATTTCAAATCAGCTTTAATTGATGAAAAGGAATATGCTGACCTAGAAGGTTGGAAACTGGTTTTAGACAAACAACAGAGTCAAGCCTTAGCGCTTCAAAAACAAGCTCAGCATAGCTTTGATAAATTGCAGAGTGAGGGGTTAACAGCAAGCAACATAGATCAGCTACAAATTGTATTATCAGAATTAATAGAAGAAATTTCATTATTAAATAAACAACAGGGTGAAATTGATCAAAAACTAAAACAGAATTCAGAGCAGCAGCAAAAACAGTTTTCTTTAATGGAAGCTTTTAATTTACAGCAGACGCAATATGATGACTGGGCTTACCTAAACAGTTTAATTGGCTCTGCTGATGGCAAACGTTTTAGGGTTTTTGCGCAAGGCTTGACCCTGGATTATCTGATTCATCTTGCTAACAATCAGTTGGTTCAGTTGCATGCTCGTTATCAATTATCAAGAAAATCCGGCGAAGCCTTGGAGCTTCAAGTCATCGATACCTGGCAAGCTGATACACTGCGTGATACAAAAACGTTATCAGGCGGTGAAAGTTTTCTAGTGAGTTTAGCGCTCGCACTAGCCTTGTCGGACCTTGTTAGCCATAAGACTAGAATTGACAGTTTGTTTTTGGATGAAGGGTTTGGCACTTTGGATAGAGAAACGCTCGACATCGCATTAGATGCCTTAGATAACCTCAATGCGAGTGGTAAAATGATTGGTGTTATAAGTCATGTTGAGGCGTTAAAAGAACGAATTACTGTCCAAATAGATATTAAAAAAATGAGTGGCTTAGGTGTTAGTCAGCTCGAAACCAAATATCGGTTGTAGAAAATATTCTTGGATATTGAAATGTAAGCTTATGCTAAAATTATTTGATTTACAGTGCTAGCCAGTAGCAGTGTTGTCTTGTTTCAGGTTGGCGAAATAAAGGTAATACGTCGATAGCTTTAATGTTTTTTAAACAAAAAGACTAGTTGTATGAACCTGAATTTTTGACAATGAGTATTTTACGTTATGGCAATACATGATCAACATAATCATTCAGACTTCGGTGTTATTCAGAGTAGTTTGCAGTTGCTGAATGAAGAAAAGACTGAAAGATTAATTTCCCTTACGTATGCCATTTTTTTTGAAGCGTGCCCGGCGGCTGAGTCATTATGGGAAAAAGATGACCCTGAATCACGGTCCAAAATGTTTAACGGCGTTATCTTAATGGTAATCGATAAACTAATGAGGCCAGAAATTTTTAACGTGAATCTTGATACCGATATTAAAGACCATAACGGGTACGGGGTAAAAAAAGAGATGTACGCTATGTTTTTTCATTCTTTGATGGCTGCGCTACGAGAAGTGTTATCCGACGATTTTACGGAAGAAATGCTACAGGCTTGGGAGAAGCAATTAGAACAAATAAGTGGAATCGTTAAAATTCATATTGATTCCACTCCATAGGTTTAAGTCAATTTAGCTTATTTTGTTTGTGCGTCAAAAGCCTTGCCAGTTACACCTTTGCTGTCCTCACCCATTAAGTAAAGATAAGCCGGCATAATTTCTTCAGGCGTTGGGTTATGAACGGGGTTTTCAGCTGGGTAGGCGCTGGCACGCATATTTGTACGCGTAGCGCCAGGGTTAATACTATTAACGCGTACATTGTGCTGATCATCATCTAGCTCATCAGCTAAGACTTGCATCATGCCTTCGTTCGCAAATTTAGAGACTGAATAAGCACCCCAAAATGCTCTTCCTTTTCGTCCTACACTGGATGAAGTAAAAATGATCGATGCATCTTCTGACAAACGTAGCAGGGGGATCAAAGCTTTTGTCATCATAAACGGGGCTGTGACGTTAACCTGTAATATTTTATTCCACTCTGGTACTTCGTATTGTTCTAAAGTCGTTAGTGAACCTAATAAAGCCGCATTATGTAGTATCCCATCCAGTTTACCGAATTCATTTTCAATAGAAACAGCAACATCGTCATAATCTTTTTCGGCAGCGCCTTCCATATTGAGAGGGATTATAGCTGGTTTTGCATAGCCTTTATCTTCAATCTCATCATAAACAGTTTCGAGTTTTGAAACTGTTCGTCCAAGAAGAATGACGGTTGCGCCGTATTGTGCAAACATTAATGCTGCGGCTCGTCCTATTCCATCACCAGCACCTGTCACAAGTATCTTTTTGTCTTGAAGAAGGTCTTTTGGTGCATGATATTCAAACATAGTCTGCTCTCTAATAGCGGGGAAGAATGGGTGCGCTTTATATTAGGAATTTTATTGAATCTAAATGTAAAGTGCCATGAGTATTTTTAAGAAAGTAATGTGTGTTAAATTATATATAATGACCGTTGGTCACAAAATAATGTATTCTTCTTGAATATCGTCAAAAATCCTCTAGGAAACGAAAATGGCTAATAAAATAATTACAATCCATGAAGAATTTAATGCCCCTGTAAAAGAAGTCTTTGGGATTTTAAGTGATCATCAAAAATTTGGTAAAATTTGCGGAATTAAAATGACCCGGATACATGACGGTGATGATGGTGCAAATGGTTTGGGTTCCATCAGAAAAATCAACATCGGACCTTTGCCTGCTTTTGAAGAAACAATTACTGACTTTATTCCAAATGAATTAATTGAGTATAAGATTACTCAAGGAAGTCCAATTAAAAATCATGTGGGTACTTTAAGGTTTTCAGAGCAAAATAATAAAACAGTTTTAGATTATACCATTCAGCTTGAATCAAAAATTCCATTTACGACAGGTATTATTAGAACCGCACTTCAGAATGGAATTTCAAAAGGTTTGAGGAATTACGCTTCATCTTTATAGGTTATAAAAAAAACACAACTAATGAGCTTTCGGTTTTAGAAAGCTTGTTTTCATAATGTGACAGGCTTCACAAAACCTATTCTTATACTAAACTCCATAAACCAATAAACAATTTTTCCAATTGGAGTTGTGTTATGGATACAAGAAAAATATTTGTCCTGCCGGTATTTACTCTCTTCTTATTTTGTATTTCTTTTAGTCCAAACTCTCTCGCTGGAATGGCTGAAGCTGAACAATGGCTTCAATCAGAATTTAAAGACAGCACGCTCACAAAAGATGAGCAGCGAAAAGAAATGGCGTGGTTTATTGATGCAGCTAAGCCATTTAAAGGAATGACAATAAGAGTTGTTTCAGAGCGTATTGATACACACTGGTATGAAGCAAACACGCTTACTAAGGCATTTTCAGATATTACCGGCATTAAAGTTGTTCATGAAATAACGGGCGAAGATGATGTGGTTAAAAAAATATCCACTCAAATGGAGCTTGAGCACAATATTTATGATGCCTATATCAATGACAGTGACTTGATTGGTACCCACTATCGTTCGGGTAAAGTTGTAGCTATTAGTGATTTCATTAAAGAAGAGGGCAAAGAGGTAACGCTACCAACTTTGGATTTAGATGACTTTATAGGCTTAAGTTTTACCACAGGTCCTGATGGCAAATTATATCAATTACCAGACCAGCAATTTGCTAACTTATATTGGTATCGGCATGACTGGTTTTCCAGAGCTGATTTACAAGCAAAATTTAAACAAATCTATGGCTATGAACTCAATGTTCCTCAAAACTGGTCTGCTTATGAAGATATAGCTGAGTTTTTTACCGTTCATGTCAAAGAACTGGATGGGAATAAAGTCTATGGTCATATGGATTATGGAAAAAAAGACCCCTCGCTAGGTTGGCGCTTCTCAGATGCATGGCTCTCAATGGCTGGTGCAGGTGATAAGGGGATTCCAAATGGCTTACCCGTTGATGAATGGGGGATTCGTGTTGATGGATGTGTACCTGTCGGTGCGAGTGTGTCTAGAGGGGGCGCTTTAAACGGTCCGGCGGCAGTTTATTCAATTAGAAAGTTTGTAGAGTGGTTAGGGCAGTATGCTCCCCCAAATTCAACTGCAATGAACTTTAGTCAGGCAGGCGCTTTACCCGGACAGGGTAATATTGCTCAACAAATTTTCTGGTATACCGCATTCACGGCGGCTTTAACCGATCCAAAACTTTCAGTGACTAACTCAGACGGAACACCCAAATGGCGAATGGCACCCTCACCGCGAGGTCCATACTGGGAAAAAGGTATGAAACTGGGTTACCAGGATGCGGGTTCTTGGACATTTCTAACGAGTACCCCAATAGAACGACGTAAAGCTGCTTGGTTATATGCGCAGTTTTTAGTCTCTAAAACGGTATCGTTGCAAAAAATGTTAGTCGGTTTAACGCCAATTAGAAATTCTGATATTAATTCTAAAAAAATGACTGAGGTCGCACATAAATATGGTGGTCTAATCGAATTCTATCGTAGCTCCGCAAGAGTTGCCTGGACACCAACTGGCACTAATGTTCCTGATTATCCGAGCTTGGCAGATTTATGGTGGAAGAATATTGCTTTAGCAGCAAACAAAGAACTGACGCCCCAAAAAGCAATGGACAAAATGGCGGGAGAAATGGATGAGCGGTTACAGAATGTTGCCGATAAAGGTCAGGAGCGCTGTGTTCCGAAGTTAAATGAGGCGCGTGACCCTGAGTATTGGCTTTCTCAGCCTGGAGCACCTAAAGCCAAGCTGGCTAATGAAAAACCCAAAGGCAGAACACTTTCGTATGAAGATTCACTTAAAGCTTGGGATTAATGAGGATAACTATTATGAATATAAAAATTATTTTGGCTAGCCTTTGCTTTATTTTGATGTCCTTATCATCAGTACAGGCAGCAACATTTACGCTATTAACAGAAGAGTTACCTCCATACGCAATGAAAGTGGGTGGTAAGCCTGCAGGGGCTACGGTCGAAATCGTATCTAAGCTTTTCGAGCGAACAGGTTTGGATTATAACTTGCGAATCGTTCCTTGGAAGCGGGCTTATGTGACGACCTTGGAGGAGAAAAATACGTGTATTTTTCCGGTTCAACGTAGTCAGGAAAGAGAAGTTAAATTTCATTGGGTGAGCCCTATTGTTATTACGCAAACAGGTTTTTATACGCGTAATGATTTTGATAAAAACTTGAGCACTTTGAATGACGTTGAAGGCCTGAAAATAGGTTCATATAAAGGAAGTGCAGCTGCGGAATATTTAAATAGCCAGGGGTATAAAACTTCATTGATCACCAGAGATGCACCTAATATACAGAAGCTAAAAGCGGGGCGTATTGATGTGTGGGCAGCAGATACTTTAACTGCAGTGCATATGATGAAAGAGCGAGGCATAAAAGACGTTAAAGAGTCGCTTGTATATTTTACGACGTTAAGAGCATTAGCGTGTAACTTAAGTACCTCAAGCGATACTATTGATAAGCTAACGGTAGAATTAAAAAAGATGTACACCGATGGTAGCGTGGAAACTATTATGAAAAAGTATCAATAGTTTCTTCGTGGCTCATTTCCTTGGAAATTATGTTTGAATAGCAGAGACCCTTTAAAAGGTCTCTGCTTAAATAGGGAGCTAAATAGAAATTGCTACTTTTTCTGGTGAGCATTTAGTTTTTTAATCATCTCTTGTATTTTGCCTAATTTATAGGGTTTAACAATGAACCCATTTGCGCCTAGTTGTATCGCCTTTTTAACATTAATAATTGAATTTTCGCCACTAACAATGACAATAAAAGCATTATTGTTGATCTCACGAATTTGTTTTAGTGCTTCAAATCCATCTACTTTAGGCATTTGTAAATCTAAAAAAATGATATCACTTTTTTTGTTTTGATAAATCTCAATCGCATCAAGTGAGCTACTAGCTTCAAGGATATTGGTGATATCCAGGCTGCGTAATGAACTTGCTAAAAGGCTTCGCATATTACTGACATCATCGACAATTAGAACACTTATTTCGCTCACTGGTTACCTTCAATAATTTGCTTAATTTGAGTTAAAAAATAATTCATTTGTTTCTCTGTATTTTCTTCATTTTGGCTGTGTATTTCATTTTCGAGTTTAGCAGCTTTATTGGTAAGATTCTGATACCCAAAGCTACCAGCACTTCCTTTAATCTGATGTAAAATATTTAACATTGTTTGTTTATCATGTAAGTGATGAGCTTGGGTTAAATTATGTAGTGTGTCAGTTAGGCCGGCTAAAAACTGATTAACCATTTCGTCATAGTCATCTAAGTCAGATAGTTTTTCTACATTGTGATTTATATCGTGAGTCAAATGCTTAGATAATAAAAGGTGAAATTTTTGAGTATCTATAGGTTTACCAAAGTGGTCATCTGCTCCACTTGCAACACATTGTTCAATGCTATCTTTATCAATGTTGGCTGTCATCATGATAATCGGCTTAGAAAAGCCAAGACTTTTTAGCATCTCGGTAGCTTCAAGACCATCCATTTCTGGCATTTGCATATCCATAAGTATTAAATCTATTTCATTGGCAAGAGCTTGCTCAACTGCTTGTTCACCATTTTCCACAATAATGGCTTTGGCTCCAGTTTGCTTTATCAGGTAGCTCACTAGTCGCCTATTATCTTCGTTGTCATCGGCATAGAGAACTTTTCCAGACAGGGTTGGTATTTCAGCTTGTGATGCCTGTGTTATGAATAAGTCATTTGCATCTGACAAGTTGGAAACCAAGGTCACGTCATTTGTTTGTGTATAAGGGAGCGTTAGTTGGAATTCACTGCCCACGTTAAGTTGGCTGGTAACTTGTATTTTTCCGCCTAGTAATGATGATAACTGATCGCATATATAAAGCCCCAAACCTGTTCCACCAAATTTTCTAGTAGTTGATGTGTCTGCCTGGTCGAAAGCAGAGAAAAGTCTGCTTATTTGTTCTGAGCTCATTCCAATTCCGGTATCTAGTACTGAGAATATAAGAGTTTGAGCTTTTGTATTGAAACTGATCTCTAAGTTGACGTTTCCAGACTCAGTAAATTTAATTGCATTACTAACCAGATTTATTAAAACTTGCTTCACTCGCGTAGGGTCAGTAGCAATATATTTTGGTAGTGGGAATTGTAATTCCAAATGAAAGTTGATGTCTTTATTGCTGGCTAACATGTCGGCTAGTTGCCGAACCTCATCAATCAGTGGAAGTAATGGCGTATCAATTACTTCAAGTTCTATCTTTCTTGCTTCAATTTTAGAGACGTCAAGAATATCATTAATAACGTTCAGTAAGTGATTTCCACAACGGTTGATTGTTTCAATAGCGCTATTCTTATCCTTATTCGGTATATTTCTATTTTTAAGTGTCTCTGAAAAACCAATTATGGAAGTAAGCGGTGTTCTGATTTCATGACTCATACTCGCTAAAAACTGACTTTTGGTTTTCGTTGCCTCTTCAGCAAGCTCCCTTTCTTTGTGGGCAATTTCGGCTTCAAATTTTATTTTCTCGTTTTCCTGGAGTGCTAATGATTGTTTTTTGATTTCATTTTCACGCGCTACAATAGCCGTTTGCATATTCTTGAACTCATGTATTAACTCTCCTAATTCACCGCTTTGTTTTATTTCAAGCTCCTTTGAATAATTTCCGTTAGCGACATACCTTGTTGCATTTAATAGGCGAGTAACAGGTGTGGTGATACTTCGGGCGATAACGAATGCACCAATTAACGCTACAAGAATGCCCACAAAGAAGAAAGGCACTATGTCGACCCAAAATCGATTTAGTGATGACATGGCTTCGCTTAAGGAGTCATGCAAAACCATAATTAGCTGATTGTGTGCTGAATGGCTGTTACCAGTGTTGAGTGGAAATGAAACGGCAATATACGTTTTTTGGTTCCACTCAACTATTTGAGTTGTGTTTTCTGATGGTTTCATAGAGGAAAATGAGGAGAAAGGTTTTACCTTATTGTCGTTTTGAGCTGCTAGTAAAGATGGCATTGTGGAGAAAACTCCTGAATTGCCATTGTCCTTTAATTTCACTAAAGATATTCCTAAATCAATTTGCTCTTCTAATCGTGTAAAAATAGATGAGTCAAAGACTTTTCCAACGAAAATATAACCTATTTCAATGGGTGCTTTTACGGTAGAAGAACTGATGTAGAATGGTTTATTGTTTAGTAGGGCTAAGGATATAGAGGAGGTTGTACTGGGAGCTACGTCTTCATGTTGCAGTTGTTGTAGTATGCTTGGATCTATAGTTGAGGTGCTGGCGATGACTTCCATATTTAGGTCGGTAACAAAGGCAAAATCACCTGATATTCGTTGAATATGGTTTTGCATGATATTAATTAGAGACTCGGTGTCTGTTTGTTGACCTAGGGCTTGCCTAAACCCCCAATCCTGAGCAATGGTGCCAACATTTAAATCGAAGTTCTTTTGATCTGTTAAAAGCTCATCAATAACGACCTTTTTTCCAACATTTAAGCGCGCTTCAATTAATAATTCAGCTTGTTTTCGGGCCGCAGTAAACACACTGTAGACGTTAAGAATGAGTACCGCAGTAAACAAAGAAACAACTAAGATAAAAATCTTGCTTTGAAGGCTTTTAATTTTCATGAAATGTGCACGTTATAAGATATTATTAAATTGAATTTACTGATGCATGATTACTTTTTGTTTAGGGCTTCTAATTATCTTGAACCATCAACTATAAGTATAGGCCGTTAGTAGGGGGACGTAGAAAGATTGCACTTATTAAATAATAAGTGCCCATATTTTTAGTTCTTTCCTATACTTGTAATGACTTTCAAATTTTGATTTTACTCATCAAAGGAGTGTGCTGCTGTGGTTCGAGCATTATTGTTTGGAATCTTATATTTGCTTCTATTATCCTCACAGACTGTTTTAGGTCTTGAGGTTCAAATTATTGATCAACACGGTAACCCGGTTAAAAATGCAGTAGTAAGTATTCCTGAAGGTCAAATAGAGGGTGTAAGTTCTGAGCCTGCCGTTATGGATCAAGTTAAACGACAATTCTCACCTTTGGTTTTAGCTGTTGAAAAGGGGCGAGAGGTTGTCTTCCCAAATAGTGACAATATTCGTCATCATGTTTACTCATTTTCTAAACCTAAAAACTTTCAGATCAAACTTTATAAAGGCGTACCTAAAAAACCTTTGTTATTTGATCAACCGGGCATTGTTGTTTTAGGTTGTAATATTCATGACTCAATGATTGGCTATATATTTGTATCGCAGTGGCCGACCTTCAAAGTCACGCCTTCATCTGGTCAAGTAAATTTCGAATCTAGTGCAAAAGAAATTGCAGTATGGCATCCGTGGGTATCAGGACTTGAAAAACCTGAAAGATTTCTAGTTAGTGAACTGAGAGGCAAGGACTTCAAAATTGAATTAAATCTGATGCCGCCAAAACCAATTAAAAAACTAAAAAATAAATTCAAAAAGTTTTATAGCAACTAAAAGAAAATATCTATGAATCTTAGTTTACGTAATAAAATTCTCAGGTTGTTTCTAGGCTTGATGATCTTGTCATCAGTAGCAACTATTTCGTCTGTATTACTGGCAACGAATTCGAGTGTAGAGCGACAAGCGCAGGAAAAACTTGATATAGGAAAACGAGTATTCGAGCAATTAATGCTTGATAGAGGCCAGCAACTTTTTAACTCTGCCGAAGTATTAACCGCTGACTTTGGCTTTAAGGGGGCCGTTGCTCAGGGTGACCGAGGTACAATTCTTTCTGTTCTTGAAAATCATGGAGCTAGAATTGGTGCAGACTTAATGATGCTTGCCTCACTAGAGGGAGAGTTAATTGCGCGGACGGATTCTTCAACACTATCATCTAATAGCTTTCCCTTTATTGACTTGCTACCTAAAGCTGAATCAGATGGAGGGTTAATGACAGTAGCCATGCTTGATGGAAAAGCATATCAATTAGTTATTCTGCAGGTGGCAGCACCACGACCAGTTGCATGGGCCAGTATGGGTTTTTTACTAGATCAATCACTAGCAAATCAGCTTAAATCTTTAACTAACCTTGAAGTGTCATATACAGGTGTTAGTCATGATCAAGATAGTTTTATTATATCGACCATGCATAAGGGCAGTCATACCAGTATTTTAAGTGAAAAAATGGAGTCAGGTAATTCTGACTCAAATAATGAACGAGTGAATTTAAAACGGATGCAATTTGGTCAAGATGAATACCTTTCACTGTATGCGCCATTAATAGAAACCTCTCAATATGAGGTTAATGCATTATTAAGCACTTCATTAAGTGAAGCGAGAGCAAACTTTTCACCTCTTAAAATACAAATATTATTAGTCTCTGTTATCTCTTTGATAGCTTCTGTAATAGGTGCATTTTTTATCTCTAGTAATGTTACGCGCCCTATTAATACTTTAGTCAGTGCTGCGCGACGAATTAGTAGCGGTGATTACAGTATTGACTTGCCTTTAGATAATAATGCTAAGGATGAGGTCAGTGTTCTGTCGGGAAGTTTTAACTTAATGCAAAAAGGGATTGCAGAACGAGAAGAAAAGATTTTACATCAAGCTTACCATGACACGTTAACGAGCTTGCCGAACAGGATGTTGGCCACGGAAGAAATTAAAGCGTTGATTGCAACTTGTCGTGAAAGCGAAGCGTGTTTTGCGATAATAGGGGTCAATATTAATCGCTTTAAACAAATTAATGATACTTTTGGTTACCAGACTGGTGACGGTTTATTAAAAATTTTTGCTGAACGTCTGGGCTCAGTGAATGAAGGGGAAAACTTCTGTGCCAGACTAGGGGCAGATGAGTTTTTAGTATTAATTAAAAGTAAGTGTCAGATTGACTTTTCTTCAGTGATTGGACAATCAGTTCAACGTTTAAGTGAAAGCTATCTAATTAATGACTTTGAAGTTACTGTTTCATTGAGAGCTGGTGTTGCTATTTTTCCCCTACATGGTGATCAAACCGGGCAGCTCTTACGTCGAACAGAAATAGCTTTAAACGATGCTAAACAGAAAAAAAGAGAAATACAGTTTTATGAAGAGGGAAGTGATGCTAAACATCTTAACCGAATTCGCTTAATTAATGACTTAAAACAGGCTATCAAGAGTGATCATCTGGTTATGTATTATCAGCCAAAAGTAGATTTGAAATTGGGCAGAGTGACACAGGTGGAGGCGTTAATACGCTGGTTCCACAAAGAGTTAGGTTTTGTTTCCCCTGAGGAATTTATTGGTTTGGCCGAGCAAGCAGGTTTGATGCCGGCATTAACACGGTGGGTGCTTAAAACGGTCATTGAGGAGTTAAGTGCATGGCTAAAAGATGGCGTCGATATTGCGATGGCCGTAAATTTATCGGCTTATGATTTAGCGCATGATGACTTACCTGACTATATTGATGAATTATTAGTTCAATACGATGTGCCTGCGACTCATTTAATTCTTGAAGTAACTGAAAGTGCGGTGATTGAAGAGCCTGAGCAGGCGATGAATGTGTTGCACCGTTTCAAAAAATCAGGCATTAAATTAGCGATTGATGACTATGGTACGGGGTATTCATCGTTGGGGCAGTTGAAGAGTATGCCTGTTGATGAATTAAAAATTGATAAGTCGTTTGTGTTGAAACTTGACCAGGATAAAGATGATCAGATAATAGTTAGATCAACCATTGAAATGGGGCACAACATTGGTTTGACTATTGTTGCTGAAGGGGTTGAAACAAAAGCAGCGTGGGACCTTCTTGAGGAGTATGGTTGTGATAAATTACAGGGGTATTATATTAGTAGGCCTCAAGCACCTTCAGATTTTTTACAGTGGTATTCAAGCTATCAAGTGAGTCAATAAATAGAATATGAAGCTTATCTTAAGTTTGTTTTTTTTCACTATTGCAACCCAGATTAGTGCTGGGGGAAAGTTGATTGGAACCTCTGGTGTCACTCAAGTTGAAGGAAGTGCCGGGGGAGGGCTCGTTCCTTGGGCGACTCTTGCAGGATACGGGACGCGAGACGAACAAGGTGCGTCGGCATTTTTTAGCGCTGTAACCGTTGATGACTTTAAAATGTCGGCCTATGGTGTTGCGTTTTCTTACCATGACCGAATAGAAGCATCTATTGCTCACCAGAAATTTCAAAGTGATGATAAGTCAATTCGTTTATCTCAAAATGTGTTGGGTTTAAAAATTCGTTTATTTGGCGACTTGGTGTATACCGAATGGCCTCAAGTTGCGTTAGGGATGCAATACAAAAATGCTACAAACCTAAGCTTAATTAAATCTATTGGTGGTGAGGGTGAGCATGGCACTGATTTTTATCTAGCTGCAACTAAAGCATGGTTGGATGGGCCTTTTCATCACAATTTTGTTTTGAATACATCGTTGCGCTATAGCAAAGCCAATCAACTTGGGTTACAAGGGTTTGGTGGGGATAAACGTAATCGTCATAGCTGGTTGCTAGAATCTAGTCTGGGCTTGTTTATTAATCGAAATTGGGTGTTTGGGGTTGAGTATCGTCAAAAGCCAGACAATTTGAATTCCTTAAAAGAAGATGACTGGAAAAATCTATTTATTACGCACTTACCTAATAAAGCCTTTTCCGTAACCGCTGCTTTAGTGGACTTGGGTCAATTGGGTGGTAGAAATGATCAGTCAGGTGCGTATTTATCATTACAGTTAATCTATTAATGTAACGTTAATATCAAGTTCTGTGAAATTTTGAATGGAAAAGAATATGTATCGAAAAGTGTGGCTAAGTTTATTGTTAGTTGTATTAAGCGCTTGCCAAACGATTTCTAAACAAGATGATAGTTTGTATCTTGATTTGGGAGGTAAAGTCGGAATTTCAAAAATTATAGATATTTTTATTTATGAAATCGGTGAAACGGAAGAGGTTGTTCATCATTTTGAAGATACAGACCTTGACCGATTTAGAGAAAAGCAAATAGAGCACCTCTGTTTGTTATCTGGCGGGCCATGTGTTTACACGGGTGATGAGATGTTGCCGGTGCATCAAGGGATGAATATTTCTGAATCAGAGTTTAACGCTATCACAAATGCGATGATTCGAGCATTGGATACGGCAGGTATTTCAATTGCTATTCGAAATCGTTTATTGGCTATTATTGCAGCTATGCGCGCAGATGTTATCTACCAATAAGCTCACTTTTAATGAGGCAAAATGCTTGAATAAACAGCCAATTTTACTGGTCAATAAAAATATAAATTGCTTTAACAAATCTAAACATAAAGTTTTGTTGATAAATCGGGTGGTTTAATCAATACTTTGGTTACTGTTGCGAAAGATTTTTATTAATAAAAGCAACCATATGTGGCGGTTTCTTAATCTTTAATGTCCATAAAATAAACAATTTAGGGCTGAATAGACAAAAGAAGCTGTTTTTTATGTTTCAAAATATAAAGGATAAATAAGTGATGATACGCAAACTGGCCTTTGCTCTCTCACTACTCGGTGCGTGTTTTACTGGGTTAGTTCATGCACTAGGATTGGGGGAAGCGGCAGTTCAATCTTCGCTTAACCAGCCATTGTCGGCAGAAATCGAATTAGTCAATGTGAGTGGTCTTGGAGTAGATGAAATTCTACCGGGCCTTGCTACAAGGGAGGAATTCCTTAGGGCAAAAGTAGATCGTGTTTATTTCTTATCAGATCTTCGCTTTAAAGTCGTTGAAAATGAAAAAGGCAATTTGGCTGTATTATTAACAACAACCAAACCTGTTAGAGAACCTTTCCTTAATTTTCTTGTAGAAGTTATCTGGCCAAGTGGCCGTTTGCTACGAGAATATGCTTTGCTAATTGATCCCCCTTTGTTTAATGAGGAAAAAGCTAAGCCTGTTCTAGCTCCAACTGTTAGCGCAACTTCAGTACAAACTGTTGAAAATGGTGATGTGCTAAACCTAACGCCTTCAAAGCGTTCAGTTATTTCGGTAAACACTTCTGAGCAGGGGAGTACCTATGGTGCAACTGATGCACAAGATACTTTGTGGGATATTGCAATTAAAGCAAGGCCTGATCGCAGTGTTACTCCTCAGCAAGTAATGCTATCCATCCAGGATTTAAACCCCACCGCATTTATTAACCAAAATATTAATAAGCTAAAAACTGGTCAAGTATTACGACTTCCTTCGTTAGATCAGATTAAGCAAAGAAACCGTAGTCAAGCGATCAATGAAGTGATTGCTCAAAATGAAGCAGATAGGCCCAAACGTACTAAGTCAATTACTTCCTCGACCAAAAAAATAACATCTTCTAAAGTTCATACCCCAAGACAAAGTGGGGATGAATTGAAGCTGGTTGTAGCAAGTAACCAGTCTACTGCATCAGATACAGCCAATTCAGGCCAGTCTTCCCAAGCGGGAAATGGCCGTGCAGAACCAAGTACTGATATGATTGTTACGCTTGAAAAGCTTGATAAAGCAGCTTTGGAAAATACAGAGTTGAACAGCCGGGTTGTGGACCTTGAAGAACAGCTTCAGACGCTACAGAGAATTCTTGCGCTTAAGAACGATCAACTTGCAAATATTCAAGGCCAAATGCGAGCGAATGAACTTGCTAAACTTGAAGTAGAGCCTATCGGAGAAACAGAGACCGATGATTCTCAAAATGCGCAAAAGAAAGCACCTGTTGAAACTACTGTAGAGTCAGCCGTAGAAAGCGTGAAATCAGAAGAGAAAATTGTTGATGGACCTAAAGATGCTGAAGCACCACAAATTGCGGCAAAAGAAATTGTTAAAGAAAAAGTTCAGCCTGTTATAAGCCCGGATGTTAGTACTTCACTTACAGATGAATCAGAAAATATATTTGATATGATAATTAATAATCCATTGTATCTTGGGTTGTTAGTAATCGGAGTGCTTGTTTTATTAATGGTTCTTTGGTTGGTCTCACGTAATAATGGTCAGAAAGAGCAAGAATATTATGCTCAAAATCAGGATGATGAAAATGAGTCATTTGAAGAAGGCAACAATGAGACACTAAGTTTTGATGAAACTGATGATAATGAATTAGCTTCTGAGGTTGAAAGTACAATAGATGATGATGTGCTTGCTCTGGATGATGAAAATTTCGCAGATGAAGTGGAGCCTCAACAGGAGCAAAATGAAGAAGATGTTATGGCAGAAGCTGATGTCTATATTGCATATGGTCGTCTGGATCAGGCTGCAAGCATATTGGAAGAGGCAATTTCTGCTGATCCAGTACGTACTGATTACCGGTTGAAGCTTTTAGAGGTATATAAAGATAGTAATGATGTTAACGCTTTTAATCGCCAGTTTAGTGAGTTAGAAGCCATTCAAGATGTTTCCGCAATTGAAGAAGCGTCTGAAATTAGAGCTGAGCTTTTAGAAAATGAGCTGGTTTCTATTGAAACCAAGGAGCAAGAATTATCAGATTCTCGTCAGCTTGAAGATGGTTTAGAGTCTCAGCTAGAGCAAGAGGCTGCACTTGAAACAGAAGAAGAGGCTATTGAAAATGATGCTCAATCATTTGATTTTGATAGTGTTGACGAAAGTATTGGTGAAAGCGGCGAAGATGAGATTGATGTAGATTTTAGTTCTGAAGAACTTGAATTAGATCTTGATGTGGATTTAGATCTTGTTAAAGAAGGTGAGCCGACTGCAGAAGAGAAGAGTGATTTAGAATTTGAGGCTGTAGAGTTCTCGCCAGAGCTTGAGCAAAGTGAAGAAACTGATTTAAGCGCTCCTGATTTAAGTGCTGCTGATTTAAGTATTGATGAAGTCGAAAGTGAAGATGCACCATTAGATCTTGATGATATTGATTTATCTGGTGAACTTGATCAAGAGACAGAGATTGAATTATCTGAAGACTTATCGTTGCCTGAAGAGGAACAGTTACTCTCTTCCGAAGACGTAGAGCCATTAGAGAAAGAGGGTGAAATTGTTGACTTGGAAGAGCAACCTGTCGTCAGTGATGCTATTTTGGATGAAGCTGTTGAAGCTTTTGGTAGCGAGGATGATTTTGGTGATGAATTAGGTGATTCAGATGATTTTGACTTCCTGGAAGGTGCTGATGAGGCTTCAACTAAATTAGACTTAGCACGAGCATACATTGATATGGGTGATGTTGATGGTGCTAAAGATATCTTGGAGGAAGTCGCAAAAGAAGGTTCTGATGATCAGCAGTCTGAAGCAAAAGACTTGTTAGGTTCCTTGGGGGCTTGATTTTTTATAATCTATTAATAGAAAGTTGGAAAAATATTAATTGATATCAGTACAATCTAAATCCACGGCCGATGACAGTATAGTCACCGGCCGTGTTGCGTTATGTCTTTCGTATAACGGCGCTAGCTATCATGGTTGGCAAGCTCAGAAAAGTGGTATTCCTACTATTCAAAAATATCTTGAACAGGCTATCTCTAAAGTGGCAAACCATCCTGTTGATGTCGTGTGTGCAGGAAGAACCGATGCTTTGGTTCACTCATCCCATCAGGTGGTTCACTTTGAAACCTCTGCAAAACGAAATTGTAGAGCATGGGTTTTTGGTTGTAATGCTAACCTACCCAAAGATATAAGTGTTTCATGGGCGGGGGCAGTAAGTGATGATTTTCATGCTCGCTTTTCAGCAATAAGTCGACGTTATCATTATGTAATTTACAACCATCCTGTTAGGCCCTCAAGCTTTAATGACGAAATGACTTGGTCGCATTATCATTTGGATGAGGAAAAGATGCATTCGGCTGCTCAATATTTAGTAGGACGACATGACTTTACTTCATTTCGTGCAGTGGGTTGTCAGGCAAATTCTCCAGTTCGTAATCTTGAGTTTGTTAATGTCCAACGATTTTCAAATATGATTTTAATTGATATTAAAGGCAATGCTTTTCTGCATCATATGGTGCGTAATATTGCAGGTGTCCTTATCGCAATAGGGTGTGGGAAGAGGTCTGTTGATTGGTGCAAGGAAGTTCTACAAACCAGGGACCGAACAAAAGCTGATGTAACTGCCTCTCCTCATGGCTTATATCTAACTCATGTTGAATATCCGGATAACTTTGAAATTCCTGTTTCGGCAGGTGCACCATCACTTATTCAGGCAATGCTTGTTTCTAATGGTTGTAGCGTTGATGATAAAGTCAGCGTTTGGGATGATCGTAACTTCGCACCAAACACTTAAGCTTGTTTGCAATATTTCATATTCGCCTCTAATTTTCTTGATCTGACTGCCAGCTATTTTAATCTGAAATGCTACCTCATGTAATGCTGAGGTCTTTGGGCAGTTATTCACAACGATAAAGGCTTTAGTCAAGTGGCTCAAATCGCTATACTAACGAGCTTATTTAAATATATAGATCAAAATAAGTAGGTGAATGGCGAATTATGGAGCGTGTTAGAACAAAAATTTGTGGTATTACACGTGTTGAGGATGCGCTTTGTGCCGTACAAGCTGGTGCTGATGCGATAGGTTTGGTCTTTTATGAGCCAAGTCCGAGAAATGTTTCAATTGAGACAGCTCAAAAAATTTGCGCAGTATTGCCACCATTTGTGACTGTGGTGGCCTTATTTGTTGACGAACAGCGAAATGTAATAGAGCGTATTTGTCGTGAAGTACCAATAAGCTTACTGCAATTTCATGGTGATGAAGCAGAGTCTGATTGTTTGGGTTTTTCTATTCCTTATATTAAAGCAATAAAAGTGCGCTCTGAGTCAGATGTAAATGTTGCAGAAACTAAATTCAAAAGTACGCTAGCAATTCTAGTCGATACTTATAAAAAAGGGGTTGCAGGTGGTACTGGTGAACTATTCGATTGGTCGTTGTTACCACAAGAACACAGTAAACCCCTGATCCTTGCAGGTGGGCTTACACCGCAAAATATTAATAAAGCAATTAGAACGGTTCAACCTTATGCTGTTGATGTAAGTGGCGGCGTAGAACTTGAAAAAAGTATTAAAGATCATGAGAAAATTTCTCAATTCATAAAAGAGGTGTCGCGTGGGTGCGAAGACAAATAAGCGTATAACAGAAGAATTATTAAACCAGTTACCTGATGATAAGGGCCATTTTGGGCCTTATGGTGGGCGTTTTGTTTCTGAAACGTTGATGCCTTCATTACTTGAACTTGAAGAAAAGTACTTATCCTTAAAGGATGATCCTACGTTTCGCAAAGAGTTTGATAAAGATATGGCAGATTATGTAGGGCGTCCATCACCGCTCTATTTTGCCGAGCGCTTAACAAGTGAAGTTGGCGGCGCCAAAATTTATTTAAAACGGGAAGATTTAAACCATACCGGTGCGCACAAAGTAAATAATACGATTGGTCAGGCTTTGTTAGCTAAATACCTCGGCAAACCTCGTGTTATCGCTGAAACAGGAGCTGGGCAACATGGTGTTGCAACAGCAACTGTTGCAGCCCGACTTAACTTGAAGTGTAAAATATTCATGGGTATCGAAGATATTCGACGTCAGACTTTGAATGTTTATCGAATGAAATTGTTAGGTGCAGAGGTTGAAGCGGTGACTAGCGGTACTCAAACGTTAAAAGATGCGATGAATGAAGCGCTTCGTGATTGGGTAACTAACGTCGATGATACTTTTTATATTATTGGTACCGTTGCAGGGCCTCATCCATATCCACAGTTGGTCAGAGACTTTCAATCTATTATTGGTCGAGAAGCTCGGGCACAATGTCTTGAAAAAGAAGGGCGACTACCCGATGCTTTGGTTGCATGTGTAGGCGGTGGCTCTAATGCGATTGGTTTGTTTTATCCATTTATTCTTGATGAAGAAGTAGAAATGTACGGTGTTGAAGCTGGTGGTCACGGTGTTGAAACAGGTAAGCATGCCGCACCTCTTTGCGCGGGTAAACCTGGGGTTTTACATGGTAATCGTACTTATTTGATGTCTGATGAATCTGGGCAGATTCAAGGTACGCATTCTATCTCTGCAGGTTTAGATTACCCGGGCGTAGGCCCAGAACATTCATGGCTTAAAGATATGGAGCGTGCAGAGTATGTTTCGGTAACAGATGATGAGGCACTGGCTGCCTTTCGTCGATTAACATTAGTTGAAGGCATAATGCCGGCACTGGAATCTAGTCATGCGATTGCTTATGGTATTAAAAAAGCAGCTACCATGAGAAAAGATCAAATAATGATTATTAATTTGTCAGGGCGTGGTGATAAAGATATCCATACAGTTGCTGATATCGATGGTATTAAGGTCTAATTATGAGTCGTTTAAAGAATGTTTTAGAAACCCTTAATGCACAAGGGAAAAAAGCACTGATACCTTACGTTACTGGTGGTGACCCAAAGCCAGAATGGACGGTTGAAATTATGCATACATTAGTTGAAGCTGGTGCGGATATCGTTGAGCTAGGCGTGCCATTTTCAGATCCTATGGCGGATGGCCCTGTGATTCAATTAGCATGTGAGCGTGCTTTAAAGCATAACACTTCGATTGATGATATTTTTGAAATGGTGAAAAGCTTTCGTGAAACAGATAAGCAAACTCCAGTCGTTCTTATGGGTTATCTAAACCCACTAGAGATTAAAGGGTATGAGAACTTTGCTATTGAAGCGGCCGAGGCTGGTGTTGATGGAGCTTTGATAGTAGATCTTCCGCCTGAAGAAGCGAGCTCTTTAGTACCATTTTTGAATGAAAATAACTTGGATTCTATTTTCTTAATTGCCCCAACAACGACAGATGACCGCATCAAATATATTTGTGATCAAAGTAGTGGGTATGTGTATTACGTTTCGGTCAAAGGTGTAACTGGGTCTGCAACCTTAAATGTTGATGACGTTGCTAAGAAAGTAGCTCAAATAAAAGCACATAATCAAATTCCGGTAGGTGTTGGTTTTGGTATTAGTAATGCTGAGTCCGCAGCAAGTGTTTCAAACGTTGCAGATGGTGTAATTGTTGGCAGTGTGATTGTGAATATAATTGCTAAGCACCAAGAAAATAAAGCGACGATAAATAGTGAAATAAAAACCTTGGTATCCTCGATGCGTCATGCGATGGATGCTTAACTTTATTTTGGGTTCGTATTTTTTGATGCATTTAGTTAATACAGCAGGAAAACTTCATGAGTAGTTGGCTAGATAGAATAAAACCCAGCTCAATTCGTTCAGATGCTAAAACGAAGGGGAATATTCCTGAAGGTATTTGGAAAAAGTGCCCTAAATGTGGCGCTGCTTTATATGGCCCTGAGTTAGAAAAGAATCTTGAAGTTTGTCCTAAATGTCAGCATCACATGCGTGTGTCTGCAAGGCAGCGTATTGATATTTTTTTAGACGCAGATCAGCGTGTCGAGCTTAATGCCAGTATGGAGCCAGAAGATCGTCTTCGTTTCAAAGATACTAAGAAATATAAAGATCGCCTGGTGGCGAACCAGAAAGCAACAAATGAAAAAGATGCATTAATCACTTTTAAAGGTGAAGTTGAAGGTGTTCCTGTTGTAGTTGCTGCTTTTGAATTTTCTTTTCTTGGTGGTTCTATGGGGGCGGTTGTTGGGGAAAAGTTTGTTCGAGCCATTAAACTTTGCCTTGATGAAAGAAAGCCATTGATTTGTTTTAGTGCCAGTGGTGGTGCAAGGATGCAAGAGGCGTTAATTTCACTTATGCAAATGGCTAAAACGGCTGCAGCTCTTGAAAAATTGAAACATGAAGGTTTGCCTTATATTTCTGTTATGACGGATCCTGTCTTTGGTGGTGTTTCAGCAAGTCTCGCTATGTTAGGAGATATTAATGTTGCAGAACCAAATGCATTAATTGGTTTTGCGGGCCCTAGGGTTATTGAGCAAACGGTAAGAGAGAAACTGCCGGAGGGCTTCCAGCGTAGTGAATTTTTATTAGAGCATGGCGCTATAGATATGATATTAGCGCGTAGTCAAATGCGTGAGCGCTTATCATCACTGCTTAACAAAATGTTATATGCAACAACTGTCGCAAAAGAAATTAACTTGGATTCAAAACCAGGTGATAAAGACGTAATTGAAAGTGATGAGGTTCTTGATAATTTAAGTCAGGATCAAAATATCACTTGAGCCATTTACGCAAAAGTACATTAAATGAATGGCTTGACTATATTTCTGGAACGCATCCAGAGAATATAGAAATGGGTTTAGATCGTATTCGTTGCGTTTTCGAATTGATGAATATTGACTTGAATTCGGCGCCATTAAGGCAACAACAAGTAGTTGTGGTTTCTGGAACCAATGGTAAAGGATCAACGATTGCATTAATCGAAGCGGGCTTACTATCGATGGGTTTAGAGGTTGGTACGTACACTTCTCCTCATATTCACAGCTATAATGAGCGCGTTAAGATAAATTCAAAGCCTGTATCTGATGAAAAATTAGTGACTGCTTTTTCTCATGTAGAGGAAGCAAGAGCAGATATTCCGCTTACGTATTTTGAGTTTGGCACTTTAGCTGCATTTGATATTTTATTTACCGCTGATTTGGATGTTTTAATTCTTGAAATTGGATTAGGTGGGCGATTGGATGCAGTGAACATTGTTGATTCAGACCTTGCGATTATTACTTCAGTAGCATTAGATCATACAGATTGGTTAGGGGCTTCAATAGAGGGTATCGGTTTCGAGAAGGCAGGGGTCTTACGTGCGAACACTCCTGCATTATTTGGTGAGAATTTGCCTGAAAGTGTTTACCTGTATGCAGAAGAAATTTCTTGCCCGGCATTGTCAATCGATCAAGATTTTGCACGTACTGATCAAGGGGTTCTTCTGTTAGAGCGTGAAGGAAAAATCAATTACCAAGGCTTTCCAGACTTACGTTTGCCTGAAAATAATATTTTGCTGGCGTTGCAGGCTATAAAACATATCTCCCAGTCTTTGAAAGTGACTAAGTCAAAATTCTGCTATCCCTCTCTTATTAAGTGTTTTTCAGACATAGTCATTGCTGGTCGGCTAGAGGAAATTGATACAGACAAATTGAGCTCAAATCAACAAGTATTTCTTGATGTTGGTCATAATCCTCATGCCGCTCAATATTTATTAGGCTTCCTGAAAAGCTTAAAATGTACCGGGAAAAAAGTTAATGCAGTTTATTCATCATTGTCGGATAAAGACGTCATAGGGGTGTCTAAAATATTATCACCCGTTTTTGATACTTGGTTTATTGCTCCGTTAGAAGAGGATCGAGCCTTAGATATTCAAGCGCTCGAAACAGCAGTAGGGAAGCATGCTAAAAATATGTTATCGTTTGAAACCTTAGATGAAGCATTGGGTGCAGCGTTAATTGGTCGCCAGAAGAGTGATCAAGCTGAAATGCCCTCAGTAACGCTTGTTTTTGGTTCATTTTACGTAATTGAAGCTGCAAAGGCATATTTTAAGAATTTATGAGCGAAACTATTGATAGTTTGAAACAGCGCCTTGTAGGAGCCTTTGTTATACTTTCTTTGGCAATTATTTTTTTGCCCATGATTTTTGATAAGCCTCATTCTGTAAAGAAAGTAACGGTTGAGGCTGTTCCTCCAAAACCTCAATTTCAGAATGTTGTACTTGAAAAACCGAAACGCCCACAATTTAAGGTGGTTGATGTTGACCACAAAGATAATAAAATAAAAAAAATTGATCAAATTACGTCTAAGTCGAATGTTGAAGATAAAAAAGCATTAAGCTCTAAAGCCATTAAACCTACGAAAGTAGTTTCAACCAATAAAGCTGCTAAATCACCTAAAAAAGTAGTCAAGACGAAAATAAAGCCAAAATTAAGTGAAACAAAACCAACGGTTTCACACCTCCCAATTTTTAAGAATATCTGGATGGTTCAGTTGGGGACATTTAGTAATTCGAAGAATGCTTACGCATTAAGAGACCGATTACGAAAAGCTGGCTTCGATGGGCATGCCAAAGATATTAAGATTAAAGGGAAAAATGTTGTTAGGGTATTTTCCGGACCTTTTGTTAATCGAAGAGAAGCAGAGAAAATTAAGAAAAAGTTAGATAAGAAATATAAGGTAGATAGTCTTATTATTTTTTTTGATGCGTGATTGAAATAGTCTTATATGCTTTTCTTCTAATTAATAGTACCGAAAGCTGGTCGAACTTTGGTATGATGCGCGCCTGTTTAAAACACCCTTATTAGTAAACTTCTTGAAAGGTATTGCAACGCTAAATGGCAAGCTTGAATTGGGCCGATTGGACACTCATTGTTATTATCACGCTGTCCAGCTTGATGAGTTTAAAGCGTGGCTTCATAAAAGAGGCCTTGTCTTTAGCAACTTGGGTTGTTGCTTTTGTTGTTGCCAGAACCTTTCATAGTCATTTCCAAACTCTTCTTGTTGACTCTATAGATGAGCCAACGTTACGTGTCATTGCCGCTTTTAGCATTTTGTTTGTTGGTACTTTGTTGGTCGGTGCCGGCGTTAATTTCATGGTGGGCGCGCTAATTCGATTAACCGGATTAACGCCAGTAGATCGTATGCTCGGCGTTGTATTTGGTTTGGCGAGAGGTTTAATCTTATCAATTGTTGTCGTTGCAGTTTTACGATTAACGCCATTATCAACAAGTGAATGGTGGATAAATTCGGTAATGATTGAAAACTTGGCTATATTAGAGCAATGGTCAAGATCTGTTTTTGAAAGTAATTCAAATTCTAAAGTCTAAATTACATTTTAAGAGGTAGTGTTATGTGTGGCATCGTTGGCGTTGTTGGTAAGCGCAATGCAAATCAATCTTTATATGATGCATTAACCGTATTGCAACACCGCGGTCAGGACGCTGCAGGAATCGTCACCTGTCAGGATGACAGATTTTTTCTAAGAAAAGATAACGGGCTTGTACGGGATGTATTTAGAACACGGCATATGCAGCGTTTGGCTGGTAATGTCGGTATCGGGCATGTTCGTTACCCAACAGCGGGGTCATCGACATCAGCTGAAGCTCAGCCTTTTTATGTAAACTCTCCTTACGGGATAACGCTGGCGCATAATGGAAACTTAACGAATACTGCAGAATTAGCCGATGGCTTGTTAAAGTCTGACCTTCGACACATTAATACTAATTCTGATTCGGAAGTTTTGTTAAATGTTTTTGCTCATGAACTTCAGGTACAGGGTAAGTTTGTACCAACTCATAATGAGATTTTCAAAGCTGTAAAAGAAGTGCATAAACGATGTCGTGGTGGTTATGCAGTCATTGCTATGATAACCGGGTATGGCATTTTGGCTTTTCGAGACCCTCATGGGATTCGCCCTGTCTGCTACGGTAAGCGTGAAACTGATTTAGGTACAGAGTACATGATTTCCTCAGAGAGTGTTGCTTTGGGAGCTCTTGGCTTTGAATTAGTGCGAGATATTGCACCGGGTGAAGCAGTTTATATTGAGAATGATGGACAGCTTTATACTGAACAATGTGCTGAAAACCCTCAGTTAAACCCTTGTATATTTGAACATGTATATTTTGCACGACCTGATTCAATTATCGATAATATTTCAGTGTATAAAGCGCGACTTAGAATGGGCGAAAAACTGGCTCAAAAAGTTAAACGCTTGAGGCCTGATCATAACATTGATGTCGTGATGCCTATCCCTGATACGAGCCGTACTTCAGCCATGGAAATGGCCTTTGAGTTGGGCGTAAAATTCAGAGAAGGGTTTATAAAAAATCGGTATATTGGCCGGACTTTTATTATGCCTGGGCAAAGTGAGCGTAAGAAGTCGGTCAGGCAGAAACTTAATCCAATAGATCTTGAGTTTAAAGATAAGAATGTCATGCTGGTGGATGATTCTATCGTTCGAGGCACAACCTGTCGTGAGATTGTTCAAATGGCGCGTGATGCCGGCGCAAAAAATGTTTATTTTGCTTCAGCCGCACCAGAAGTTCGTTACCCTAATGTATATGGCATTGATATGCCTGCTAAAAGTGAGTTAATTGCTCATGATAGAAGTGTTGAAGAAATTCAAACATTGATTGGTGCCGACTGGCTTGTTTATCAAGATTTAGAAGACCTTATTCAATGCGCTAAAGAAGGCAATGAAAGTGTCGTGGACTTCGACTGTTCAGTTTTTAATGGACAATATGTTACTGGAGACATTTCTGAAACGTATCTGAATCGTTTAGAGCAGGCTAGAAGTGATACAACAAAGAATAAGCAGAATGTAGAAGAGGTCGATGATACTGTCATTGACCTTCATAATGATGCTTAAGTGAGGCAGGTGGTTTCAGCTTTTCGTGATGAATAGGAAATAATATGGCAAAGAGTACTAAGCCCGAAGGAATGATACCTGTTCCAAACTTAGATGGGGTTTCTATTGAAACTTTATCTGTTCGGTCTGGGCAAATACGTAGCCCTGAGTTAGAGCATAGTGAGGCTATTTTTCCTACTTCCAGCTTTGTGTTTAATTCAGCGGAAGAAGCTGCTGCGCGTTTTGCGGGTGATCAGCCTGGTAATATCTATGCGCGCTTTACAAACCCTACTGTTTCCATGTTCGAGCAAAGAATTGCGAGTATGGAAGGTGGAGAGCGTGCCGTGGCTGCTGCTTCAGGTATGGCAGCTATAATGTCTACCTGTTTTGCTTTGTTAGAGCAGGGCGATCATATTATTTGTTCTAGAAGTGTTTTTGGTACAACAAACGTATTGCTTGAAAAATACGTTAAAAAGTTTGGCGTGTCAGTAAGTTTCGTTGACTTAACAGATTATGAGCAGTGGTCTGATTGCATGACAGATAAGACTCGATTTCTATTTCTGGAAACGCCCTCAAATCCTTTGTGTGAAGTGGTCGATCTGGAGCGTGTTGCAAAGATAGCGCATCAAGGTCAGCATGAAAAAGGAACATTGCTGATTGTCGATAACTGCTTTTGTACACCGATTCTACAGCGGCCATTTGAATTCGGTGCAGATATAGTGATTCATTCTGCGACTAAATACATTGATGGTCAGGGGCGCTGCCTTGGTGGTGTAGTGATTGGTTCGAATGATTTGATGGATGAGGTTCATGGCTTTCTTCGTTCTGGTGGACCAACACTTAGCCCATTTAATGCCTGGGTGTTTTTAAAAGGTTTAGAAACCTTGAGTATCCGCATGAAAGCGCATTCAGAGAGTGCACTAACTATCGCTACATGGTTAGAAAGTCAGGAGCATGTTGAAAAAGTATTTTATTCTGGCCTCTCTAGTCACCCTCAATATGAGCTAGCAATGAAGCAGCAGAGTGCCGGAAGCGGTGTTTTATCGTTCAGAATAAAAGGTGATAAAGCAGCAGCCTGGCGTTTTATCGATGGCGTGGAATTTATTTCTATTACTGCAAATCTGGGTGATACTAAAAGCACAATCACTCACCCTGCAAGTACAACTCATGGACGACTAACGGATGAAGACCGTTTACATGTTGGAATTACAGATAACCTGATTCGTATTTCAGTCGGTCTTGAAAATGTTGAAGATATTATTAAAGATCTTGAAAAAGGGTTGAGTGCAGCGAGCTGTTCTTCCTAAAGCTTCCTTATATTTCAAATAATTAAGGACATTTCCTAAAACTTTTCTATAATATATCTACGGTATAAAAATTATGTTGTAGATATATATGATATTTTCATATTCACTTTAGCTTTTGTTTGTTGATTTTACTAAAGTTGATGTAGCCCTTAAGAGTTTTAATGTCCCAAACTATGAGCAAAACTAGCTCCCCAAATTCTGATCACCATCACTTTCAAGCTTACCTTTCGCAAGGTGTGCGTGAAGGTGGGCTGATTTTCACAGTTGCCATCTGTATATTTCTTGTTATGGCGCTGGTCTCTCATAACCCTCAAGACCCCGGTTGGGCTAGTACCGGCTCGAATGCTATAGCAACCAATTATGGTGGGCGTGCAGGAGCATGGTTTTCAGATGTACTTCTGTATTTTTTTGGGTATGTAGCTTATCTTTTTCCATTGCTAATAGGATATCGGGCCTCCGTCATTTTTAAAAATAGACGTCAGCGTAAAGACTTTCATTGGCCAATGTTTAGTATTCGTGTCATGGGCTTTATTATGACTTTATTTGGTGCCACAGGCCTTTTGGCGCTTTATTCAATATCAGGCTTGGATGATGTGTCGGGTGGCGTTGTGGGTTTGGTTATAACAACCAAAATGCTCAATATATTAAACTTATCGGGAAGCACGCTCTCTCTTGTATCTATTTTATTAATTGGCTTAACTGTTTTTACGGGAATTTCATGGTTAGGACTAATGGACCGAACCGGAGCAATCACCATCTCTCTTTATGGGAAACTAAACACTTTTTTGTTAAATGCTTGGGATTCGTATCAAGACAAGCGGCAGCTTAGGCTTGATACGAAAATTGACTCTAAACCAGAGCAAGTACAAAAAGTTATTATTAACACTAAGCCAGATGATGCGAAGAAAGCTAGTAGCTTTAGTCCGCTCAAGTCAATAGCAAGCAAAGTCTCAAATGTTAAGCATAAACTTACTTCTCCTTCTATCGAAGATGAAGGTGTGAAAGATAGAAATAAATCTCAAATTGATAAACCTGTCAAAGTGAAAGCTGAAAAGAAGTCATCTGCTTCAGATGAGGGCGGCCAGTCTGATATAAAAATATCCCCATTTGTTAAAAAGAATAAAGTCAGCAAGCGGCTAGCGGATGAGAAGCAGGGTAACTTGTTTATTGCATCAGAAGGCCCTTTACCCTCAATTTCCTTGCTGGACCCAGCTGAAACGAATAAAGAATTAGGTTTTTCAAAAGAAATTCTAGAACATATGTCTAATTTACTAGAGGAAAAACTAGACGATTTTGGTGTTATTGTAAAAGTTGTTGAGGTTAACCCTGGGCCGGTTATTACTCGTTTTGAAATACAGCCTGCGCCTGGAGTTAAGGTAAGTAAAATTAGTGGCTTAGCTAAAGATTTAGCGAGATCGTTGGCTGTGATGAGTGTTCGGGTTGTTGAAGTTATTCCAGGTAAATCTGTGGTTGGGATTGAAATACCCAATGAGCATCGTGAGATTGTACGTTTTAGTGAAGTGCTTCAATCCAAAGATTATGATGATAGTGAATCGCCGGTAACGTTGGGCTTGGGTAATGATATTGCTGGCAACCCTGTGGTTGTTAATCTTGCAAAAATGCCACACTTATTAGTTGCGGGAACTACGGGCTCAGGTAAGTCGGTCGGGGTAAACAGTATGATTCTCAGTATGCTGTTTAAAGCTACGCCTGAAGAAGTCCGTTTTATCATGGTTGACCCAAAAATGCTTGAACTGTCAATATATGACGGCATACCTCACTTGTTAACGCCAGTTGTGACAGACATGAAAGAGGCTGCGAATGCGCTTCGCTGGTGTGTTGGTGAGATGGAACGTCGTTATAAGCTAATGGCAGCCATGGGAGTCCGAAATGTAGCGGGCTATAACCGGAAGGTGAAAGATGGTTTTGAAAAAGAGGAGCCCTTACTTGATCCTTTATGGACACCGGACTTGCATGTTTTAGATGAGGAGCAGCACAGGCCTGAGCTAGAAACGTTGCCTTTTATTGTCGTTATTATTGACGAATTTGCCGACATGATGATGATCGTTGGTAAAAAAGTAGAAGAGCTTATTGCACGTATTGCTCAAAAGGCCCGTGCTGCAGGTATTCACTTGATACTAGCGACACAAAGACCATCGGTTGATGTTATTACTGGTTTGATAAAGGCTAACGTACCGACAAGAATTTCGTTTCAGGTATCGTCAAAAATTGATTCTCGAACTGTATTAGATCAAGGTGGAGCAGAACAATTACTGGGTCATGGTGATATGTTATACATGCCGCCGGGTACTAGTGTACCAATTCGGGTTCATGGCGCTTTTGTTGATGATCATGAGGTGCATGCTGTTGTGGATGCTTGGAAAGAGCGCGGACAGCCGAACTATCTTGAAGAGGTATTGGTGGGAGGGGATAGCACAGACCCTGTGGCCGCTGCATTTTCAGATGATAGTGATAATGAGCAAGATGCGCTTTATGATGAAGCGGTTGCATTTGTCACTGAAACTCGTCGAGTTTCAATTTCTTCCGTTCAACGCAAACTTAAAGTAGGTTACAACCGCTCCGCAAATTTGGTTGAAGCTATGGAGCAAGCAGGCGTCGTCAGCTCAGCCGGACATAATGGTTCACGTGAAGTGCTTGCACCGCCACCGCCTCCAAGAGATTAGCTTAATTTTTAGATTTTATTTTGCTTTAAACGTCTAATGATGAAGCGAGCAGGCTCAATTGTTGTTTTTTGCGCTGCACTAAAAGGGCATACGCTGTCAGTAATTAGTGCACTAATATATTCTGCGCCAATAGGGGTTGTGACAAGACCCTTCGAGCCATAACCAATATTTACAAAAAGGTTTGGATAATAGATACCCTTTAAGTTTTTACAGCTTGTGGCATCTTTACGGAGTGCTGCAAATCGTTCTAGCATTGCATCATAATCTGGCGCCCTGCCAATGATTGGCATGTAGTCTGGTGTAGTACAGCGTAAGCCAGCGCTGGCAGTTAATTTATTGGTATGAGTTAACTCATCTGCATCGATTGATTCCGGTAGCTAATTAGGCAGCCAACTATTTAAGCTGCTAATATTTTTTTGATTATCTCTTTCATGTGTTTGTTCGTCAGCATTGCTTAAATCAAATGTAGCCCCAAAATGATGCCAGTTATCAATTGGTGGGCATAAGTAACCTTCCCCGCATACGACGCACTTACTTGCAGGTAAGGTAGGGGATAATAGGGATGTGACTTGCCCTCTTAGTGGTTTCGTAGGGGTATGCTTGAGCTGTTTAAATCGTTTTGCATCGTTAGAGTTGGCAATAATCATGTTTTTTGAGCGAAAGGGGCTTTCTGAAGCTAAAGATTTGTTTTCAGGTATAGCTTCCCAAATATGACTATTTTCACACCATTTTATTTCTTTAATTTGGGTTTCAGAAACAAACGTTATGAGGTCGTGGTCGAGGAGGGTGCGAGCAAAATTAATGGGGTTTAACCAGCCTGAGTTCTGAAACCAAAGGCCGCGGCATTCTATAGGTAAGCCGCTTAACTTACGTGCTTCATCTGCGTCTACTTTTTTAATGAATTCTGCTGGGTAATGGCAGTTTTCTATAAATTTCTCATGATGTTTAAGTGCTTTAGGGTTCCAGGCCAGTTGTATGAGTCCTGTTTTATTCCAAAAGGAATAATTTGGATGCTTGATCTGTTTTAGATTTAAGTATCGTTGGCTGAATAGTGTGCAGTGAGAAATGAAATCTGAAACTTTATTTATCTCAGTTGGAAGTTTTACGTAAAGCGCTAATTGTGACTGACCGCTGGCACCTGTAACAGGGTAAGCCTTTTTGTCAATTATTGCGACATTCAAGCCTTTTTCGGCAAGTGCCGATGCTGTCGTTATTCCAGCAAGGCCGGCACCGATAACAATTGCATCATAAATAGTCGTATCATTACTTGGTGGTTGTGGGGGCTCGGGTTTCAAGTCCAAGCTGGGAATGGACCATTGAGGCGTTTCCGTTGGATGTGTCTTTAGTTTTATTTTGTTCTTAAGAAAGCCTGAAATCATATCTCGCTTACCGCCAAACCCTTGATTTTTTATCACCTCAAAACCAGCATTAGCCAAACCTTTTCTAACAACACTAGCGGCAGAAAAGCTCGAAAAAGTTGCTTGCTCATTAGAGCGCATAGCCATTAATTGAAAGAGTGTTTCGGTCCACATGGATGGGTTTTTACTGGGTGAAAATCCATCTAGAAACCAGCAGTCTGCAGTAAATGGGTGTTTTTCAAAATCAATATTGATGTCGCCAAAAATAAGTAAGAGCTTAACTTTTCCCTGTGCAAAACTGAGGAGGTGAGAGCCCTTCATTAAGTAAGGGTACTGGTCAATGAGTTCTTGGCTAAACTCGCTAAGCTCTGGCCAGTTTTCCAAGCTTTTTATGAGGTCTGTTTTAGATAAGGGGTATTTTTCAATCGAAACAAAGCTGAATGCTCGTTTTGTTTCTGGTAGTTGCTGCCATGATTGCCAGGCTGTTAGAAAATTTAGACCCGTTCCAAAGCCAGTTTCTACGATTTTAAAGGGGCAGTTTTTTGAGCAGCCATCGCCGGAAGGATTAAGCCAACGTTCAGGAAGCTGGTTTTGAGCTAAATAAACATAACGGGTTTCTTCGAGTCCATTTTTGAGAGAAAAATAGTAATCCTCATGTTGTTTTGAAAGTGGCACTTTATCTTGCCACTTGAGTTTTACAGCTTCTAATGCTGGGTTGAAAGTTGTTGTGTTCATTTCTTAGCTTGGGGTTCAGGCTTTTGAATAACCGGTTTCTTTGTCAGTTTTTCGGGGGCGTAGTTGATGATGACAGATTGAATCATAATGGGTGTCATTGGGACGTCTCTCATTCGATTCTGGACGCCTGTTTTAACGTTAGATATTTGGTCAGCCACAATCATGCCTTCAACTACTTTCCCAAAGACGGTATAGCCGGGTTTTGTACGGGTTTTATTCAAGCTATTGTTATCGATGACGTTAATGAAAAACTGTGACGTTGCTGAATCAGGGGCGGATGTTCTTGCCATTGCGATTGTACCGCGTCTGTTTGGTACAAAGGGATTTGCTTCATTTATAACAGGGTCTTTTGTCGATTTTTTAATGAAATTCATATCAAAACCGCCACCCTGAACCATGAAACTTGGGATGACCCTATGAAAAATAGTTCCTCCATAATAGCCGCTTTCAGCATATTGAATAAAGTTATCAACTGTTGCAGGGGCCTTGTCCTTAAAAAGCTCCAGTTTAATTGAGCCCATAGAGGTTGTTATGGTGGCAAACGTCTTTGAATTTGGTTCGGCGTGAGTGTTGAAACTTATGGCTAAAAAAGAGAATGTTAAATAGCTCACAAATAAAGAAAGAAGTTTATTTCTAGAAGGTTTCATGATCTAGTTTTCCGAGGTTGATGTGTCAATTGTTGCAATATGTAATGTGTGATCATATCAATTTAAATTATAAAAATTAATCACTTAACAGAAATTTATACAATTAAGCATGGTTTGAATTGAATTGTGTTCACAAGCGCAGACATACCTTAACACCTTGTTACTCAACGAAATTAATATTCCACATACATATGTCCTAAATGTGTCCATTATTTGACCTATGACGATTTATTTGACTCGTCAACCTTTGGGGGAATACATAGTGAATCGCAACGAACAATTAGCTAAATCCAGGTTAGGGCGTCTTTTAGTAAACCGTGGATACATTACAGAAAATCAGCTTTCTGAGGCGCTTACGCTTCAAGCGGCAGAAGGTTGTCTCTTAGGTGAAGTATTAATCGATAAGGGTTATATTTCAGAAAAAGACCTAAATAGAACTTTAAAGCATCAGAAACGATATCGTTATACAGCTGCTTTCGTCGCATTGGCTGCAGCGCCGTTTCAGCCTATGGTGGCAATGGCTGCTAGTCCAATAGGTTTACCTATTTCAAATACTAAAATAGAGTTGTCTAATGTTGATACGGGGCAGTTTGGTGGTATGCAGATGATGGATGATAGTGAACTATCTGACGTTAATGCTCAGGGGTTTGGTGGACAAATTCCTGGTATGGGTATTGGTATCAATTTTGGTCAAAATAGCGATGGTGTTGCAGCAGGGTTTCACAATAAATATCAAGAAGATGAAGAGTATAAAGAGCAGGACGAAGAACAAATTGCATCTGAACTTTCTGATACTGTCTTAACTGTTGCAGGTTTAGGTCCTATTTCTAATATGATTGATGCAAAAATCAGTATTGAAGGACTTAAGTATCAAGAAGGGCGACCTCAGATAGAGTTACTTGAGGGTGGTAGAATGAAGTTTTATATGCCTACCGAAATTGCAAAAATTAGTATGGAAGATATTCGGGTCAAAGGTAATACGAGTGGGCCAACGATGGGGAGTATTTATATGTCAGATATTAAGTTCGACCCAAGGTCGAGCTATACTGTGGGCCCTAAAAGAAGTCTGACTTTTTAATTTAAAGCCCTAATATTATTCAGGTATACCCCTAAAGCACTTTGACGTCAGTCAAGGTGCTTTTTTTATGGATGTTATTGGTCATGGTAGATAAATTGAAAAAACACCGCCGCCAAAACGTCCCCCGTTAGACAGTTTGATATGGCCGTGATGCTCGCCTTGAGTGTGAAGCTTGGTAACCATAGCTGCAAAATAAATTCCTAGACTGGTGCTGCCAGTATTAAAATTAATGTCATTTAGTATTTCACCGGGAGGGGCGGCTAAAAGGTCTTCTGGGTAACCCTTACCGTCATCATGTATTTCAATTAGTAAAAAGTCGTTCTCAATTTTTGCATTGATTTCAATTTCACTTTTTGTGTATCTGGATGCATTGTTCAGAGCATTGTTCAAAACACCAAGAATAATCTCTCTGTCAAAGAACCAGGATAGGTTTTTATCTACCGAAATGTTAAGGGAAACATTTTTACCATGTAACATTTGTGTGTAATGAGCGGCTTGTTCGTCTAATAAATCATCAAGATAATATTCATCAATGTGCAGTGTAAGTAATTTGTTTTGTAGGCGATATAGGCCAAGTAGTTGAACTAAATAGCTGTTTACGCGTTCTGCTTCATATTGAACTGTAGCGACGTTCGGTTTTTGTTTCCATTCTTCAGGAAGCTCATCGCACATGGAGTCGACAGAGTGGAGTAGCATGCCGAGAGAGTTTTTCATGTCATGAACAGCGGAAGCAATTATGAGCGAGAAATCAGGCTGTTGATTGTCTTTCATGGTGGCATGTTACCTCTGTTTTTCGGTTAGTTTATCAATGACATCTATTAAGTGTTGAAGACGTTTAAATTGATTGTGTTGCTTGGGGATATGTTTTATTCGTTCTAAGGAAGATTTGGCTTCGATAAGAAGTTGCTTATCCGAGTTTTGTTTATACTGCTTCGTGAGGACTTGTACTATATTAAGGTTTAGTGCTGCGTGTTTGGGAGTAAAAGACCTAGCTGAATAAAAGGATTTAATTGCCTCTTCCAACTCTCCTTTCTCAAATAGAGAGATTCCTGATTTATTGAGTTCTTTTGCCTGTTTACGTGCTTTAAGGCCTTGGGGCTCATCTAGTAATGATTCAATTTTTGAAATGATTTTTTTATTGTCTGCGAAGCGTTCTGATAGTGTGATTAGTAGTTTTTCAGCGCGTTCGGATTGGTCCATTGAGTAAAGTGTTTTAGCTAGTTCCAATCCTACGTCTGATGAAATAGACTCCTCTTCGATCATGCATTCTGCTTGATGGAATTTGTCTTCAGCGGCTTGTTGGTTTCCTTGTCCTGAAAGTACTCGTGCAGCAATTAAAGTCGCATTCAAACTAGCATTTTCATTGTTCGAGAATTTATCGCTTGCGGTGTCTAATACTTTTACTGCCTCTTTAGCAAAGTCTTTTCCTTTTTCGTTTGTATCTCCTTCCGATAGGTCAGATAAGCATCTGCCTAGATCTAAATAATGATCAGCCTTTTCGTGAACCGAATTTTCTGCATACTGGACAGCATGCCGGTAGGCATTAGTTGCGGCCTCAATATCTTGATTGTTTATGCAGATAATACCGAGCTTTTCCTGTCTTGGGACGATGCGAGGTGAAAGATTAGCTGCCTCTTGGAGTGCATGTTGAGCTTGTACTTTTTTGCCTAGTTTTAAATACGATTCAGAAAGATTGTCGTAAGCTTCGATCATATTCGGATTGGATTTTATGACTTGAATGAAGCAGTCTTTAGCTTCACTGTATTGCTGTTCCTGGTTAAGAATTTGTCCCATCCCGAGCCGGGCCCAAGGTAATTCTCTAGTTGTTAATACTTCACGGTAAATTTTTGTTGCATTACTAGTGTCGCCTAATAATCCATATAATTTTGCTAATGTCTGATAACACCAGGATTTATATCTTGTGCCGTTTTCTAGCTCTTGCTGGCAGAGGGTAATTGCCTTTGCATAATTCTCGAGATCAATTTCTCTGTTAACAGGTTTGAGTATTTGTTGTTGTGTTAGTAGTTGGCCTAGGCGTTGTTCGAGAACGGTTCGGGTTATTGGTTTGGCTACATAGCCATCAGGCTGATACTCTCGAGCTCCTAACACGACATCTTTCGAAGTTTCAGCCGTAATCATAATAAAAATATGAGTATGTTTTAGCCTTTTTTTTATGCGAAGTTCTTCTAATATTTGCTGACCATTTTGCCCGTGTCCAAGGTTGAAATCACATAAAATTACATCGTAAGAATCGTATGTGCATTTAGTGATTGCGTCTTCTGCTGTGCTCGATGTATCAATCTTTTGAGCACCAAAAGAAGAGAGCATGAGTCGAAGAGATGATCTGAAATTTTCAAAGTCATCAATGATTAGAAAATTAAGTTTTGGATAGAGCTTATTTAGCTTCACTTCTTTCAGAGTGGGTGGCCTCTAGTTATCTTTATTATTTTCAAGGAAATCGATTATGTCATCAATAAGTTCATTGATGATGCCTATTCTTTTTTGTGTACTAACATAATCGTGTTCTATTTTTTGCGTGGTAAACCAGGTAAATGTTGAGCCAAATAAAGCTAAAGCCAGAAATAGCGTAATAAAAATTTGAGGGATGGAAATGTTTTGGCTCTTTAGTCGCCAATTCTCTTGCTCTGCCTTTGATTGACTGAGTTCGAGTTTCAAGCTGCGGTTTTCTTCGTGTAACTCCTCATAAGCAGTTTCAAGAGTTGAAATTCTTGCTAGTATTTTACTGTTTGAAAAGTCGTTGATCGTTGCTTCCAGGTTTTTTTGGACCTCTTGATAAACAGTTGGAACGTCTTGATCAATTTTCTCATTCGCATTGTTGGTATTGTTTAGGCAAAGTCGATTTATCATCAAGTAGAGTTTATCTCTATCTACTTGTTTTGAAATGACGCCAGCAGCACCTAGGCTATGGGCCTCCTCGTAATATTTGTGGGCATGCTGGGACGTATACATAATAACTGGAATGCTTCTTGTGTCTGGTTTTTCTTTAATGACTTTTAGAGTTTCAAAGCCATCCATGCCCGGCATGACGTGATCCAAGAAGATAAAGTCAGGGTGATACCATGAAAGTTGTGAAATGGCATCTTCGCCGGAAGACGCTTGTTCGCAATGGATATCCATTTTTCTTAGGATTTTTGTCAGTAACATCCTTGAAGTGGATGAGTCATCTACAACGAGTGCATTTATTTCAGGCACGGGCTATCTCTTGTTAAGTGCACGTATTTCAGGTGCAGGGTTTTAGTTGTTTTAATGTAATTGATGAATATGTCCCTACTAGTTTAGCAAGTCTATGTAATAACGGAAGAAATTAGCCTATATTTTGTCAATTCTGGTTAATTGCGCATTGTCTATTGAAAAGATTGTGTTTTTAGTGGGGTCGCACGTTGCGTCTAGTACGTTATATCTGGATAATGTCGGCTCAGATTTTTAAGCTTAAATGATGACGTTTAAACGGATATAGAGGTGTGAAGCGTGAGCAATGAAGTAATCGAGAACTGTTTTTCGGATTGGAACGGGCGTGAGACTGCTGCGGAATCTATGATTCCTCTAATTGGACGATTGTATCGGCGTAACAATGTTGTGACCTCTGTTTATGGTCGCGCTATTATTAATCAGTCTGTAATTGGTTTATTGAAATCTCACCGGTTTGTTCGTCAGGTAGAAGAGAAAGAGCTATCTGTTCATGATACTTTCGCTGTGTTGAAAGTTTTGGATCGTTTGGATCTAGGGCGTGCACGCATTGATATTGGTAAGCTTGCTGTAAGGTTTGCAGATACTAACGGTGTCTCATTGGAAGAATTCATTAAAGCTGAGCTTGGTGATATTGTTGGTCAGTATGATGAAAGTGCTGCGAATGATAAAGATACTAAAGATGTTGTGTTATATGGTTTTGGTAGAATTGGGCGTTTACTGGCTAGAATTCTGATTGAAAAGGCCGGTGGTGGTGATAATCTGCGTTTACGTGCGATTGTTGTACGTGATGGCGGCGCAGAAAACGATCTGGAGAAACGTGCCAGTTTGTTGAGGCGGGATTCAGTTCATGGCTCATTTGAAGGAACCATTACTGTAGATAATGAAAATAATATATTAACAGCAAATGGGACTAGTATTCAGGTGATTTACTCCAAAGGCCCTGATCAAGTTGATTACACGCAATACGGAATTGATAATGCGCTAGTGATCGACAATACTGGTATTTGGAGGGATGAAGCTGGCCTTGGTTTGCACTTAAAGTCTAAAGGTGTTTCAAAAGTATTGCTTACAGCTCCTGGAAAAGGTGATATCAAGAATATTGTATACGGTATTAATAATAGTCAGATATTAGATGCGGATACGATTTTATCTGCTGCGTCTTGTACTACTAATGCGATTACGCCAGTGCTGAAAGCAATTGATGATAAGTTTGATGTCATTGATGGGCATGTTGAAACTGTTCACTCGTATACCAATGACCAAAACTTAATTGATAACTATCATAAGGGGAGTCGTCGTGGTCGAAGTGCGCCGTTAAATATGGTTATTACTGAGACTGGCGCTGCAAAAGCTGTTTCAAAAGCCTTGCCTAAAATGGAAGGTCGCTTAACTGGTAATGCGATTCGTGTTCCGACGCCAAATGTTTCTATGGCTATTTTGAATCTTAATCTTTCTGTGGCGAGTTCTGTTGAAGAAGTGAATGCACATTTACGTGATATTTCTCTTCACTCAGACCTTCAAAAGCAAATTGATTATGTGAACTCGGAAGAGGTTGTTTCAACTGATTTTGTTGGCTCTCGTCGTGCAGGCATAGTTGATGCTAAGGCGACTATTGTGAGCGGTAATCGATTAGTACTTTATGTTTGGTATGATAATGAGTTTGGTTATAGTGCCCAGGTAGTCAGAGTAGCAAACCAAATGGTTGGAATTAATTACCCTTGTTTTCCAAAAGCAGCTAAGTAATCTAAATGGAAGTGTAGGCCTTTAGGTTTGCACTTCTGTATCTATCTTGTTTTTCGCTCTTCTTTTTGTTCCTCTATTGGTTTATTTTCCGGTTTTGTTTGTTTTTTAAGCTCTTTCTGTCACTTTGCTGGCTATGAACTACGATATACATGATTTGAATCAGTTCAAGGTGGCGAAAAATTAAGGAACAGTCTAGCAATATGACCTGTGTCTCATTATACTTGTGCTGCTTTTTGGTTCGTCCTTTCTCGTCAGTATTTTTTGTAAAATACTGAGTTGAGTTGAGAATAGTTAATTCTCAATTTGTTTATTGTGTTATTAAACAAAAGCGACGGAAAATTCACATATTTCTGATGATTAGGCAGGGTTAATGGTCAAAGTTAAAAAAGGCCTGGATCTTCCAATATCCGGTTCGCCCGAACAAAAAATCACTGATGGGAATGCTGTTAGTAAAGTCGCAATAGTCGGCTTTGATTATGTTGGTATGAAGCCAACAATGGCGGTTCAGGTTGGTGACAAAGTTAAGAAAGGGCAACTTCTTTTTGAAGACAAAAAAATATCAGGCGTAAAATTTACCTCTCCAGCAAGTGGAACAGTTACTGAAATAAATCGTGGTGAAAAGCGAGTATTTCAATCTATTGTTGTTGAAGTTTCAGGTTCTGAATCAGTCGAATTTCCAAAATATAATGCATCTGACTTAGCTGGTCTACAGCGAAACCAGGTAGCAAGTAATTTGGTAGACTCCGGTTTATGGACAGCATTTAGAACCAGACCCTATAGTAAGGTGCCGGAGCTTGATGCTAAGCCGAATTCTATTTTCGTTACTGCGATGGATACGAATCCTTTGGCAGCTAATCCAGAAATCGTTATTCAGCAAAATGAAGAATCATTCAATCAAGGTTTGTCAGTTGTAAGTAAGTTAACCGACGGCAAAGTATTTGTTTGTGTCGCTGGAGGTTCTTCAATAAAACTTTCACCGAATGACCGTGTTGAAAAACAGGAATTTTCTGGTTCGCACCCAGCAGGTAATGCGGGGACACATATTCATTTTCTAGATCCAGTAAGTGATAAAAAGCAGGTTTGGTCAATTTCCTATCAAGATATAATTGCGATCGGTCAATTGTTCACTTCTGGTGAGCTATATGTGGATCGCGTTGTTTCTCTTGCTGGGCCGATGGTTAAAAATCCTCGCTTGGTAAAAACACGTTTAGGTGCAAATATCACTGAGTTAGTGGCTGATGAAATAAAGCCTGAAGGCTATCGTACTATTTCTGGTTCAGTATTTGGTGGGCGTACAGCAAGAAGCTCCGTTGATTTTCTTGGTCGTTATGCGAATCAGGTAAGTGTTCTTGGCGAGACTTCAGAGCGAGAGTTTATGGGGTGGTTATCTCCAGGCCCAAATAAGTTTTCAGTGATGAATATTTATATGTCCAAGTTGTTCTCGGGTAAATTATTTAATTTTACGACGACAACAAATGGTAGTGACAGAGCGATGGTGCCATTAGGTGCTTATGAAATAGTCATGCCTTTAGATATTTTACCGACTCAACTTCTGCGAGCACTTCTTGTTGGTGATACCGAGCAGGCGCAGTTATTGGGTTGTCTTGAGTTGGATGAAGAAGATTTGTCATTATGTACATTTGTTTGTCCTGGTAAATACGAATACGGGCCTATCCTTCGGGATAACCTAACGCGTATAGAAAAGGAGGGTTAACTATGGGTCTTAGATCAATATTAGATAATATGGAGCCCCACTTTCTAAAAGGCGGCAAGTTAGAAAAATGGTTTGCACTGTATGAAGTGTTCGATACACTTTTTTATTCGCCATCAAGCGTGACTAAAACTTCATCTCATGTTCGGGATGGTATCGACCTTAAACGTATCATGATCACTGTTTGGTTTTGTGCGTTTCCTGCGATGTTTTTTGGCATGTGGAACCTAGGCTTTCAGGCGAATACTGCAATAGAAGCTGGTTTGGGTTCTATTCCTACTGATTGGCATAGCTGGTTTTTTATCGGTCATGACCCATCTAGCTTGATCGATAACTTTGTTTATGGCGCAAGTTACTTTATACCAATTTATGTAGTTGTTTTCCTTGTAGGTATTTTTTGGGAAGTGCTATTTGCAATGGTTCGTGGGCATGAAGTTAATGAAGGCTTTTTTGTAACGTCTATTCTTTTTGCATTAATCGTTCCGCCAGATATACCTCTTTGGCAGGCTGCTTTAGGTATTACCTTTGGTGTTGTTGTTGCTAAAGAGATATTTGGTGGCACTGGCAAGAACTTTTTGAACCCTGCTTTGGCTGGTCGAGCATTCCTTTTCTTTGCTTACCCTGCAGAAATGTCAGGTGATACTGTTTGGGTCGCGCTCGATGGTTATACGGGTGCAACGGCGTTAAGTGTTATTTCAGCGGGTGGTGTTGATAGTTTAATCGCTAACAATGTTACTTGGCTGGATGCATTCTTCGGAACAGTGCAAGGTTCTATCGGTGAAACATCAACGCTTGCCATTCTATTAGGTGGTGTTGTGTTGTTACTGACCAAAATTGCGTCATGGCGAATTATAGCGGGCGTGTTAGGCGGTATGATAGCAATGTCCTTGATATTCAACTTAATTGGCTCTGAAACAAATCATATGTTCGCAATGCCTGCATATTGGCATTTAGTCACAGGTGGTTTTTGTTTCGGTATGATCTTTATGGCAACCGATCCGGTTTCTGCTGCAATGACCAATACCGGGAAATTTGTATTTGGTGCATTAATTGGTGTGATGGCTGTGTTAATTCGTGTCATTAATCCAGCGTTTCCAGAGGGCATGATGTTAGCTATCTTGTTTGCTAATTTATTTGCTCCTTATATTGATCATGTAGTTGTGCAGGCCAACATTAAAAGGAGGTTAGCGCGTGTCTAATAAAGAAACGACAAGTAAAACTATTATCGTTGCATTTTTACTTTGTATTGTATGCTCGATTGTAGTGTCTGCCTCAGTTGTATTGCTAAAGCCTATTCAGGAAAAGAATAAAGCTTTAAACCTTAAAACAAATATTCTTGCTGCGGCAGGTCTTCTTGTAGAGGGCGCAAGTGCTGATGAAATTGAGACATTATTTTCTTCTATCAAGCCATTTCTGGTTGATTTGGATACGGGTGAGTATGCAGACCCAAGCGTTGTTGGGAAAGAGCTCGCGCTAGACTACGATCAGCGCAAAGCAGCAAAAGACCCCGCTTTATCTGCGGTTATTGCAGGTGGTGAGGATATCGCCAGTATCAAGCGTAGAGTTAAGTATGCAAAAGTCTATCTTGTTGAAGCAAAAGGTAAAATTGAAACAATTATTTTACCGGTAAGTGGATATGGGCTTTGGTCTACCTTACATGGTTTTCTCGCTTTAGAAGGTGATGCGAACACAGTGGTTGGTTTGGGCTTTTACGAGCATGCTGAAACTCCTGGCTTAGGTGGCGAAGTTGACAATCCTCGTTGGAAAGCATTTTGGCCTGGCAAAAAGGTTTATAACCTTGAGCAAGGTGATGAGCCTGCTATCAAGTTAGTCAAAGGTTCTGTTGATAAGTCCAAGCCAGACGCTATGTACTCGGTCGATGGTTTATCTGGAGCAACATTAACCAGCAGGGGAATATCCAATCTGGTTCAATACTGGACAGGCGAGCAGGGCTTTAAAAAGTACCTGAATCGTTTGAGAGAGGGGGTTTAATATGAGTAATGTGAGTGTAAAAGAAGTACTCTTTAGTCCTATCTTTTCAAATAATCCAATTGCGCTGCAAATTCTTGGAATCTGTTCAGCGTTAGCTGTTACAACGAGTATGCAGCTGTCAATTGTTATGGGTTTGGCGGTTGCTTTAGTTACCGGTATGTCTAATTTGTTGATTTCGCTGATTCGAAGTCAAATTCCTTCAAGTATTCGAATAATCGTTCAAATGACGATAATTGCTTCGTTAGTAATTGTTGTTGATCAGATTTTACGTGCTTACGCCTACGAGATGAGTAAGCAGTTGTCGGTTTTTGTTGGCCTTATTATTACTAACTGTATTGTTATGGGGCGAGCTGAAGCATTCGCAATGCAAAATAAACCAGGAATTAGTTTCTTGGATGGCGTTGGTAATGGTTTGGGTTATTTAGTCTTGCTGGTTGCAGTCGCTTTCTTCCGGGAGTTATTCGGTGCAGGAAAGTTATTTGGTATTGAAATATTAGCAACCATTAATGATGGTGGCTGGTATGTGCCAAATGGTATGTTGCTGCTTCCCCCTAGTGCCTTTTTCATTATTGGTTTACTTATTTGGGCGCTTCGTGAATGGAAGAAAGACCAAGTTGAAGCACCTGATTTCGAGGTATCATCGCATACTGTTAAGGAGGCGTTTTAATGGAACATTATCTTAGTCTTTTTGTAAAGGCGGTATTCATTGAGAATATGGCTTTGGCCTTTTTTCTTGGAATGTGTACGTTCTTAGCAATTTCAAAGAAAATTGAGGCTGCGGTCGGTTTAGGAATCGCTGTAATTGTTGTACTTGCGATTACGGTACCAATCAATAACTTAATTTACACTAACCTACTTAGAGAAGGTGCGCTTGCTTGGGCGGGGTATCCTGAGGTAGATCTTAGTTTTCTTGGTTTATTGACTTACATTGGTGTTATTGCTGCTTTAGTGCAAATTCTTGAGATGGTATTGGATAAATACTTTCAAGATTTATATAACGCACTGGGTGTTTTCCTTCCATTGATTACTGTTAACTGTGCAATTATGGGGGCGTCTCTATTTATGGTAGAGCGTGATTATAATTTTGGTGAAAGTGTCGTTTATGGTTTGGGGGCAGGCGTTGGCTGGGCATTAGCAATAGTTGCTTTGGCTGGAATTCGTGAAAAACTGAAATATAGCGATGTACCTGATGGCCTTCGTGGTTTGGGGATTACATTTATTACAGTAGGTTTAATGTCACTTGGATTTATGTCTTTTTCAGGCATTTCTCTTTAAACGCCAAGCGCTAGTAGATTAAAAAAAGGTATTAGTATGAATGCTGAAATAATACTCGGTGTAATCATGTTTACGGTGATTGTACTGTCTCTAGTTGCAATAATTCTTGCAGCCAGAGCGAAGCTGGTAAGTAGTGGTGATGTTTCTATTTTGGTTAATGGTGATCAAGATGGGCTGATCAAAACGCCTGCTGGTGGAAAACTATTACAAACCTTGGCAAATGAAGGGTTATTCCTTTCATCTGCTTGTGGTGGTGGTGGTACTTGCGCTCAGTGTAAGTGTAAGGTTTTAGATGGCGGTGGCTCAATGCTGGCAACTGAAAAATCTCACTTTACTAAGCGTGAAGAAGCAGAAGGCTGGCGTTTGTCTTGTCAGGTCCCTGTTAAAGAAAATATGAAAATTGAAGTGCCTGAAGAGGTTTTTGGTGTTAAAAAGTGGGAGTGTGTCGTTGAGTCTAATGTAAACGTCGCTACTTTTATCAAAGAGCTAGTACTTAAGCTTCCCGAAGGTGAAAACGTTGATTTCCGTGCAGGTGGTTATGTTCAGCTTGAATGTGCTCCTCATGAAATTGATTATAAAAACTTTGATATTGAAGAAGAATATCGGGGAGACTGGGATAAGTTTAATTTATGGCAGTATAAGTCGTCTGTAAAGGAAACAGTTATTCGCGCTTACTCGATGGCTAATTATCCCGAAGAGAAAGGGCTTGTTAAATTTAACATTCGAATAGCTTCTCCGCCTCCAGGAACTGATTTTCCAGCAGGTCAAATGTCTTCGTATGTATTTAACCTTAAGCCGGGTGACAAAATAACTGTATATGGTCCATTTGGTGAATTTTTTGCGAGAGATACTGACGCGGAGATGGTCTTTATTGGTGGTGGTGCTGGAATGGCTCCAATGCGATCGCATATTTTTGATCAGTTGAAGCGTCTTAACTCTGATAGAAAAATGTCATTTTGGTATGGTGCTAGAAGCCTGCGTGAAATGTTTTATCAAGATGAGTATGACCAGTTACAGGCAGATAATGAAAACTTTAAGTGGCATGTGGCTTTATCAGACCCTGCACCTGAAGATAATTGGGAAGGCTATACTGGGTTTATTCATAATGTATTACTTGAAAATTACTTAAGAGATCATCCTGCACCAGAAGATTGTGAGTATTATATGTGTGGCCCGCCGATGATGAACTCGGCAGTTATACAGATGCTTAAGAGTCTTGGTGTTGAAGATGAAAACATTATGTTAGATGACTTTGGTTAGTCATAAGGTATATAAATGTCAGGCTGGTATATTCAGCCTGACATTTTTTGTTTATGTGTATAGTTTGTATTACGAGTAAATGGTTATTTTTAAGCGCATATTGGTTAGCTTCGTTTTTTGTCTATCGATTACTTCCTGTACTTCTGAAAGTTCTTATGAATATTTGGTTCGTGGTGAAACGATGGGAACCACGTATAGTGTCAAAATGGTTTTTGCACAAATTCAGTCTTCTGTAGAGCTTGCTGTTTATGAAAGTAAAATAGAAAGTGTTCTAGAGCGTGTTGATTACTTGATGTCTACATATCGTGAAGATTCTGAAGTGTCAATTTTAAATAATTTAAAAGAAAATCAATCGCTTAGTTTGTCTTCTCAAACATATGAGGTGCTTTTAAGTTCACAAGAACTTAGCAAGCTGACAAATGGATTTTTTGATATCACCGTTGGGCCTTTAGTTAATTTATGGGGTTTTGGTCCGGATTTTCGTCTAGACAGCGTACCAAATGATGAGAATATTCTTGCAGTAAAAGAGCGTGTAAACTGGAAGGCTATTTCGTTGAGTGAAGGGGCGGTAACCAAAAGTCAGTCTGTCTACGTCGATTTATCTGCAATTGCAAAAGGTTATGCAGTTGATAGCGTTGCAAAACTCCTTAAGTTACTAAAAGTAAATAACTTTTTGGTAGAGGTTGGCGGTGAAATATCTGTTTTAGGGCTAAATAAGTTCGGTAAAGCTTGGATTTTAGGTATAGAGCAGCCTAATACTGTTGGACGAAAGGCGTATACTACGATTAGTTTAACAGAGAATAGTTTGGCAACATCGGGTGATTATCGTAACTATTTTGAAAAAGATGGCCGGCGCTATTCTCATACTATAAACCCAAAAACGGGTTACCCGGTCGAGCATAACTTGGCTTCAGTTAGTGTTATTGCGAACACTTGTATGGAGTCGGATGCCCTGGCAACAGCACTTATGGCGATGGGCGAGGTAGAAGGTTATCAGTTTGCGCTTAAACAAGGCATTAATGCTTATTTTATTTATCGTGAGGGTGATCATTTCAAAACTGTTTATACTCCGGGCTTTAAGCCCTTTTTGAATTAAGGAGATTATATCGTGGAATTATTTTTTGTTGTTTTTTGCGTGATGCTGCTTATTACCGCGGCTATGTCGGTGGGTGTCTTGTTGGGTAAAAAACCTATTTCAGGGTCTTGTGGCGGTATGAGTGCGCTTGGGATGGAGGTTGCTTGTGATGTGTGTGGTGGTGATAAAACCAAATGTGAAAATGAAGATGAGTATGAGGGTTTGCCTGACGATGAGCAGGGTTCACTCGCTTACAATGCAATGAGTAATAAAAACTAATTTATTCGTACAACAAAATATATTGAAGTTTTTTTTTGTGCAGATTTCGTGAACTGTATTTTTTGAATTTTAGATGGAGTGTGAAGGTTTATGGCAGAGTATCACTATGATGTTGTCGTTATTGGGGCGGGTCCTGCTGGAGAAGGCGCAGCAATGAATGCTGCTAAAGGGAATAAACGAGTCGCAGTCATTGAAGATAAGCCTGTTGTAGGTGGTAATTGTACGCATGTTGGCACTATTCCATCTAAAGCGCTTCGACATGCGGTTAAGCAGATTATTTCTTTTAATACAAATACGATGTTTAGAGATATTGGTGAGCCAAGGTGGTTTTCATTTCCAAGAGTATTAAAATCTGCAGAAAAAGTTATTAATAAGCAGGTTAAGTTGCGAACACAGTTCTATGCACATAACAAGGTAGATTTGTATGATGGTCATGCTTATTTTTTAGATGCAAACAGGGTTGAGGTTCGTGGTGATGCTACGACAGATATATTGCATGCCAAAGATATAATCATCGCTAGTGGTTCAAGTCCTTATAAGCCTGCTAATGTCGACTTTTCACATGAAAGAATCTACTGCAGTGACTCTATTTTAAGTCTTAGTCATACACCGCGTACGATGGTGATTTACGGTGCAGGGGTGATCGGTTCAGAATATGCCTCTATTTTTTCTGGCCTAGGCGTTAAAGTTGATTTAATTAATCCTGCTGATAAGTTGCTTTCTTTTCTTGATGATGAAATATCAGATGCCCTAAGTTACCATCTTCGTAATAATGGTGTTTTAGTGCGTCATAATGAAACTTATGAGTCCGTTATAGGGACTGATGCAGGGATCGAAGTAAGCTTTGAGTCGGGTAAGCGCATTCGTGCCGATGCATTTTTATGGTGTAATGGGCGAAGTGGTAATACTGTAGGTATGGGGCTGGAGAATATTGGGCTTGAATCAAACTCTCGTGGTCAGCTTGCAATAGATGACCATTATCGCACTCAAGTAGAAAATATTTATGCTGTCGGTGACGTTATCGGTTGGCCTGCTTTAGCGAGTGCTGCTTTGGATCAGGGGCGTTCAGCTTCCGCAGCTATCTTGAATAATAAATGTTTCAGGTTTATAGATGATGTGCCGACAGGCATTTATACCATTCCTGAAATTAGTTCGGTGGGCAGGAATGAGCGTGAATTAACGGAAGCTAAAGTACCTTATGAAGTTGGTCAGGCTTTCTTTAAAGACCTCGCAAGAGCGCAAATTACTGGTGAAGCGGTTGGTATGCTTAAAATCCTGTTTCATCGTGAAACAAGAGAGTTACTGGGTATACATTGTTTTGGTGATCAGGCTGCTGAAATCGTGCATATCGGACAAGCTATTATGAGTCAAAAAGGTGAAGCGAACTCATTAGATTATTTTGTCAATACAACGTTCAATTACCCGACGATGGCTGAAGCGTACCGAGTTGCTGCTTTGAATGGTTTGAATCGAATTTTTTAGTTTACTTTCACTTCAAAAATAAAAGATTCGGCGCAGAATATGACGTGCGTCTAATCTTTTAGTCTATTAGTTCACGCTTCCGAACTACTTCATTTGTAAGAGTTTTTCCTATTTTGTAGCATTAGGAATATTTTGTAATATTCTCTTACATATCCATGGTTGATTAATTCTTCAATCGACCAAACAAGGAAAAGTGCTATCTCTATGTCAACTCGAGTACTCAAGGTCTTATTTTTACAAAGTTTATTTGTTTTGTCTTTGCTGCTTTCAGCCTGTGGTGAAGGAGACAGGGGCTTCGTTCCGCTACCTGAAGAAGAAGTTGAAGAAGAAATCCTTCCAATTGTTTTAAAGGCGTCTGGTGTTAAAGGGCCTCTGGTAAATGCTGAGATTGGTCTATATAAGTTAAATTTGAATGAAGGTCTTATAAAACAACATGGTGACGCGAGTGAAGCTTTCTTTCGGTTATTGGAAGAAGCTGACGTCATAATTAATGATAATAATGTAGTAGAGGTTGAACCAGACCCCTTAGAATTTCAAACCATTGCATTGGGTTTCATTCAAGCTAGAGTACAACAATTAGTTTATGTTACTGAGCTTCCAAGGCTTCAATACGATATTGAGAATACGACTAGTACAGAAGAGGCTAGAGTTATTTTAGATGTTTATTTAAGTGATGATGACTCTGCGCGTGAAACAAATACAAAGCCCAAAGCGGCTGTTCAAAATATCTATAGCGGCTTTACGACCCTAGCAGAATTAAAAACTAAAATATCTGATCTCAAACCATTTGAAACTCAACTAAGTGAATTAACGAGTTTGTCTAGTGCAGAAAGCCTAATCACGGTATATAGCGCTAGTGAGGCTGATGACGAAAAGATCAAAGATTGGGCCGCCTTTCAAAATACATTCACCTTAGTATTTCAAACAATTGCATTGGATTTCATTCAGAATCGAGTGAAGCAATTAGGTTATGTTACTGAACTTCCAAGACTTCAATACGATATCGAGAATACGATTAGTACTGAAGAGGCTAGAGTTATCTTAGATGTATATTTAGGTGACGATGACGCCGCGCGTGAAACAAATACAAAACCCAAAGCGGAGGTTCAAAACATTTATAGTAACTTTGCGACTCTTGCAGAGTTAAAAACTAAAATATCTGATATCGAGCCATTCGAAGCTCAACTAAGTAAATTAACTAGTTTGTCGAGCGCAGAAAACCTAATCGGCTCATTTCGAGCAAGTGAGGGAGACGTCACAAAAATTATTGGATGGGAAGCCATTCAAAATAATTTCAAAATCACAGTTACGAGCTTAAGTGTCTTTCGTGAAAGCTTAAAAGCTACGGTCTCATCTTTAACAGAAAATAATAAATTAGAAACAGACCTGATAGCACTAAACCGTTTAATTAATCTCGAAGAAGACATTAATAGTGCGCCATCTGTTACTGCTGCTGAAGAATTGCTTGCTCAAGCGATTACTGAAGAAGGCAATAAAGTTGTCCGTGAGGCGCTAGCGACACTTCAAACTTCAATTATTTCATTTGAAGATTTTGTAAGTCAGTCTCAAATGGATAACGCGCTCTATCACTTTTCTGATTTACAGGAAAATATACTGAATGCTGATAGTAGTCAGAACGGCAGTCTTCAAACCATGTTTGATAACTCAATTGCTACCTTGAGTCGTGAACTTGAACCATCGTTGAGGGACGCATTTAAAAATAAAGAATTGCATAGTGTCGATGGCGTGCCAACGAATCAAATTAAAAGCGGCTTATCAAATGAATTCACATTATTATCAGGTATTAACTTGGATGAATATTCTGGTTTTGTTTATATGGATGTTAATTCAATAGACAATACGGTTGATCTCAATTCAGGAAAAATGCCAATAATCTCAGAGTTTTATAGTGTTTTTCATACAGATATTATTCGTGGATATGGTAATAATACGAAAGAAAACAGAACGTTATACTATCTGAAAAATGGTCAAGAGCAGCGTGATACACAAGGTGCATTGATCACAGACATAGGTCAATTAAAAGTAAAAAGTGGTGATGAGCTTCTGCAAATCCAACCTCATCGTTTTGCAACACCATTAACAAAACTAGCAGTTGAGTTAATGATTGAGCGGTTTAAAAGTTTTAAACCGCAACTAAGTGACGTGGATGGAGATGGTGTATTTGAGTACAGGATTACTGCCAGTGCTCTAAAATCAGAATTAAAAGTCGCGTCTAATGATGTTATTGAAACTTTTGGTGTTGGGTTGTCAAAAGATCAAAGCATATTTGATATGCCCGCTGTTCTTACTCTGCCAATGCAGTACTCAACAACTGATCAAGAAGTTTCCATGCTGTACCGAGCCACAGTAGAAAGCTTTTCAGCATTTATTAGTGCCCTCAAAAAAGAAACAAACCTCAGCACAGACCTTCTTTTTGATGCTGTAGTACTCGATTTTCTAGATGGCGAAATTGACGGTTATATTGGTGATGAAGTTATATCTGAATTTTCTAAAGTTTCGGATGTATCTTACCTTGTCAAAAGGTCTCCATCAGAAGTTTTAATACCAGGGTCAAGCAAGACTGTAGATGAAATAGTTGAATTAATGGCATCTCAAGTGAGCATCATTGAACCAAGATTTGTGTCGGATACTTTAGACATAGATGCAAGTGAACTTAGCTCTCCTGTAGGTGGGATAGATTCAGATGGTGATGGAATTCTTGATAATAGTGACTTTTACCCAGATGATGCGACAAAGGATAATAATATTGAAGTTGGTTATTCAGGTGTTTGGAATCTAGAAGTTGATAACTCGCATAATTTTATCATGCCATTATCCGGTGAATTCACTTTTGGTATTGATCGATATACGGAAGCTTTTGATATAGCAACTATATGTATAGCGGCAGCTCAACCTTGTCTTTCAGAAGGAATCCAAGGTTCACCACTTCTTCATTCTTGGGAGTTAATACGCTCTCCAGAAGCAGGTAATTTTGAAATTACTGAAATATTTACGACAGCAGGAACTGATACTACTGATGGGCAGGTCGGATTTAAAGCGACAGCAAGCATTCCTGGTGTATATCAGGTTAGGGCGACCCTGATTGCACAGGTAGTACCATTTCAAACCTTCTCTTTTATAGTGCCTGTAAAAGTTATTGACCCTCAATCAATCGTAATACAATTCAATCCCGAAGCTCCGAATATTGGTGAAGCCGTTGCTGTAGAATTTCAGGCAACTGATGATTTATGCAGAGTTTATACATTTTGCGATAGTAATGATGTAGGAAGCTATTTCGATATTTCTTATTTAAGTGAATTCAATGTTTCATGGGATATTAATGGGGGGGAATCACAGGAATATAAATCTTTGAGTTCAAAATCAGAGACGATAGATATAATTAGCACAAACAAGGACGATACCCTGAACATAGCTGTTGTTTTTTCATCTGGCTCTGTCGAATTTGTCGCAGCGGATGATTCTGTCAGTGTGGGTACGAGTACTGATTCTGACGGTGATGGTGTGACCGATGAGGATGATGCTTATCCTAGTAATGAATTTTGTTCTCGTGAGGCAGATGGCTTCAAAAATGAAGATAAAGAAGAATTTTGTAATCATACATTTATCAATGATGAACTGACCCGAACTAACGACCTTGCACCTTTAGAGATTAAATTTGAAGGATCTTCAGAAAGTGAAATCTGGAGCTATGATGAAAGTTGGGACCGCGTATTTCGATCAAAAACAGAGTACATTCCTGTAGGTGAAACAGATGAAGGTGGCATTGACTATGAAATTAATGCACAAACTAAATTTTTTGAAAGTATCAAATTACCTAAAGAGACGGGGTCAGGTGTAAGTAAGGTTATTTCAAATTTGAAATCATTTGTTGATGAAGGGGCTGTTGATGAGGAAAGTCGCCGCGTGTACATCGTTTATACCGATGGATCGATAGACTACTTTAGTTTTGATGACAAAAAACTTCATGCTTTTACAGATTCAAATATTACAGAGTCAAATGAAGTTATTCCGGTTAAGTCAATTTCACCTACAGGTTTAGTTGTATTAGTGGAATACAAACAGGGAGTTAACCCTTCCGAATATAAACTCTTCCAAAGAAGTGGTGAGATATCAATTATTGAATCAAACCCTAAATACCCTAAGCCCGGTCTTCCAGTAAATTTAACAATTGATGGCAATGATATTTTTGAGTTTGCCCAAAGCTTCAAACCTAAATGGACATTAACTCGTTTAGTTGAAGGGCAACCTACAGAGATACCTATAAGTGAATCCGATGACTCATTGATACTTTTGGCTGGGCAAACTCTTTATGGTGATATTTTGTCGGTTTCATTTGAAGATGATAAAGGAGTCGCTGTAAGCACAATTTCAATTGCTGTGCTAGATACTTTACGCTTTGGTTTGAATAAAAGATCCTATAGTGATACTGATGCCATAACCGTACTTTCTCCAGGTTTCGACTTGAATACTAGTAATGCTGAAAAATTTATTAAAGTAAAATGGTTGAAATATGATTCAGGAGTAAAAAAAGAAAAATTTCAGTCTTATGATCTTGCATTTCCTTTTAGTTATTCTGCTACAAATACCAATTTTGGCGATATCATTACGGCTCAAATCTACTTAGAGAATGGCATTGAGGGTGAGGATGGTGAGGTTGGCTTATTTTTAGAATCATATACTGCTGTAATAATAGGTGACCCGGCATTGCAATTTAATGTTGCATTGAGCGAACCGGATTTCAATGCAGGAACAAAGGTCTTTTCTGTAAAGGTTACATCGCCAACAGTTGATGAAAAGTACTTTGATGAATACTTTGATGTTGTTTGGAAAGTAGATGGTGAAATCGTACCAGATGAAAATAGCCTTGATTTTCCTTCAAGTTTAGATACTGAAATTAAATTTGGGAGTACGTTAACGGTCTCATTTGATTTTGAGCTAGATTCATACGTTGGTAGCACTCCTGATTTAGGTGTGTTTACATTTGATTTTGATCCATCAATTTCCAGCTACTCTCTTACTCCCCTGGTCCCAGAGGCGGGGCAGGATATTTCACTTGACTTTGATGGTTATACTGAACTTTCTCTTTCTAGATTTGTTCCACAATGGTTTATTAATGGTGCGTTAGACGATGATGCTGCTGAGTTTACATACTCTGGTGAGAACCTTAAGTATGGTGACCATGTTCGTTTAAAAATTGAAGAAATTGATGACAACTTAGATGATGGTATAGACCCTCCTGCTTTTGCTCATGAAGCAGAAATTTATGTCGGTGTGAATATTTTTGAGTCAGAAGTTGCTGATAGCATAAATGATGATAAAGATGATAAATTTAATAAAGACGATTATTTCCGTTTCGATTCAGCCTGTTATGCAGAAAGTGACGGTAATCCGGATGATGCTGACGGCGATGGCCTAAGTGATTTATCTGAAATGAAGGGACTAAATAGGACAAATCCAAATGATGATGACTCGGATGATGATGGCCTGTCAGACTTTGACGAACAAGTTGCAGGAACTGACCCTAATAATGCTGATACCGACAATGATGGCTTTAAAGACGGACTTGAGGTAAATCAATTAAGTACAGACCCTTTAGATGATCAGGTGCCTGCGAGCGCAGAAGATGACCTAGATCGCGACGGCGTATTAAATGAGGATGAACTCGCAGCTGGTACTTTTGTCAATCAGGTCGATTCAGATAATGATGGCCTGTTTGATGGTATGGAAAAAACAAAAGGCACAGATCCTCTTAACCCTGATACTGATGGTGATGGTCTATCTGATGGTATTGAAGTCTATGTTACAAAAACAGACCCAATAGGCGTTGAAGGCAATGCTGACGGTAAAGACTCTGATGATGACGGCCTTTCTGATGGTGTAGAGGTGCGACTACTAGGTTTTAATCCAAAAGATACTGACACAGATGATGATGGAATCCCCGATGCAGATGAAGAATCAGTCATTGGCGTAGGTGAATTACCTGCCGGTGAGGTTATAAATATTGGTGACTTAAATGATTATGCCTATGAAGAAACGACATCAATTGTGCCTACCGGAACTTGTTATTCTACGTGGTTAGGCCAACAAAACATTGAAAATATAGTCGCTAGCCATGAATTACAAGTTAATGAGGGTAGTGCTCAACAGGTTTCTTTTAGTAATGATGAATGGTCTGAAATTCTTCGTTATGACGCAAAAAATACAGCATTTTTACCTCCCCTTACTCAAGATTTAATCAAAGGTAATGTCACTGCAATTGAGTACGATGTGTCCAATATTAATATCCAGTACTTTGGTTATTTAAATGGTCAAATTCGTGAGTATAATGAAGATGAACGTAAGAAAGTAGAAGAAACTGGTAAAGTTTATGTTCTTGCAAATCGATTTGATGTTGGTGATAACAAACGTATACAGCATATTATTGACCAAGGTAAATTTCTGCTAGTCGAAACTATAGATGAAGATAGTGGCAGCTATACTCATTACTTGTTTGATAAAGCTAAAGATAACGATAATAAAACTATAGAAACAGCACCGATTGATACGTTTATTTCAAGTGTTAGCTATAAGAGTAGTGTTTGGAGAAATAACGCAAGTACAGCAACTAGAACTGAACTCATATTACTCGGTGATGAACCTACAGATACAAGTTTAATAAAAGAAACGATTAATGTTGCCAACCCTCTCAACTTAAGCCAATTAAGTCAAACAGTTCTAAAATCAACCGTTGGGGTGACACTTGTTGGCCCAATATTTATTGAATCACTTGATGCTGATGCACTTAATTTTGGCTCTGGTGATATACTGAATTTGACTACCAATGAGTGGTTAGAAGGCTCATTAGAACCATCGGATCCTCCGGTAGCCATCACCATACCTGCTTTCGAACATGGTTTTCAGCATAATTCGCTTCGCATAACAGTGCCTCAAAATACTTCACAAGTTCAGCTAAATCTTCAAACTGAACTTGTTAGTAAAAATCAGTGGTTAACGGTTCAGCAATTAGAAAATGACCACGTGTTACGTATCTTACCGCTGGGTACTGGCGCTTTAGCGATAAGTCATGGTACTAACGGAATCACACAATTAAGTAATCAGCCTCCATTAGCTTTTGAAACGATTATTTCAGGTGATTTTGATGGAGATGGATTGACTGATCAGCAAGAAATAACAATCACATTTACCGACCCGGGAAATGCAAATAGTGATAATGAATTTGAAGATGATGGCTCTTTTGTACGAGATGGCGATGAAGATTCTGATGGTGATGGTTTAAGCGATAGCGTTGAACTGAGTATGAGCCTGAGCCAAACACCAACACAAACAGATATTATCAGTGCAGACCCAAATGATGATTTTGATGGTGACGGCTTATCAAATTTAATTGAGGTCACTCAAACACAAACGAACCCTTCATTAATGGACTCTGACTTTGATGGCATTAATGATGGCGATGAGGATTTCGATGAAGATGGCTTAACAAACCTTCAAGAGTTGAATATAACAAACACAGATATAACTGCAGAGGATAGTAATGGTGACGGTGTCGTTGATGGTGATGAACAGAGCGATAATGATGGTTTAAGCGATAGTATTGAACTCAACCAAACACAAACAGAGTTTAATAACGATGACACTGATGGTAATGGCACCAGTGATGCCGATGAGGATTTTGATCAAGATGGTTTGAGCAACATTATTGAAGTTATCCAGACTTTAACCAATCCTTCACTAGTAGATACAGATGGTAATGGCGCTGATGATGGTGATGAAGACAGAGATGACGATGGCTTAACAAACCTACAAGAACTGAACGATACGTTAACAACACTGAATGTTGCTGATACAGATTCAGATGGTATTACAGATGGTGATGAAGATTCTGATAATGATAGCTTAAGCGATGCACAAGAGCTTCGAGCAACTTTAACAAACTTTCAACTTATCGATAGCGATAGCAACGGCACTATAGATGGCGATGAAGATCGTGATAATGATGGTTTAAGTGATTCTATTGAATTAAATCTAACACTTACTTTATTTGATAATGACGATTCTGACAGTGATTCTGTCAAAGATCCCAATGAAGATCTTGACAATGATCAATTAAATAACCTTATAGAAACAACACAAACATTCACCAATCCATTATTAACTGACAGCGATGGTAATGGTGTTAATGATGGTGATGAAGATAGTGACGGTGATGGGCTAACAAACCTGCAAGAAGTAAGTGTCACACTTACTAATCCAAGCCTGATTGATTCTGATACTAATGGCACTAATGATGGGGATGAAGATACTGATAATGATGGGCTTAGCGATAAAATTGAGCTGAATTCAAGTTTGACTGATATTAGCCTCACAGATACTAATAGTGATGGCATCAATGATGGCGATGAAGATAGTGATCAGGATGGAATATCCAATATTGAAGAAGTGACAATCACTTTAACAGACCCTGGCTTAGTGGATACAGATGGTAATGGCGTTAATGATGGCTCGGAAGATAATGATAGTGATGGTTTAAGCAACTACCAAGAGTTAAGCATTACCAATACGAACCCCGCTCAAGCTGATAGCAATAATAATGGCACTATTGATGGCAATGAAGACCGGGATAATGACGGCTTAAGTGATAGTATCGAGTTAAACCAGACACAAACTAACTTCAATGATACAGATTCAAACAGTGACAGTGAATTGGATATTAATGAAGATAATGACCTCGATGGTTTAAGTAATGTTGATGAACTTCAACTAACGCTCACTAATCCAGGTTTATATGATACCGACGGTGATGGCATTAGTGATGGTGATGAAGATAAGGATATTGACGGTTTAAGCGATAGCATTGAATTAAATCAAACCTTAACCAATATATCTATTATCGATACAGATGGTAATGGTACTAATGATGGCGATGAAGATCTTGATCTAGATGGTTTGACTAATGTACAAGAACTGAATTTAACGCTGACTGAAATTGACAATATTGACACGGATGGCAATGGTACGAATGACGGGGATGAAGATACAGATCAGGATGGTCTTAGTAATATAACTGAAGTAAATCTGACTTTAACTAACCCTTTGCTTATTGATACTGATGGAAATGGTATTAATGATGGAGATGAAGATAGGGATTTGGATAAGTTGACTGACTTACAGGAACTAACTATCACATTAACTGACTTTAGTGTAAATGACAGTGATGGTGATGGTGTTATTGATGGGGATGAGGACCGAGATAATGATGGCCTTAGTGACTACTATGAAATTAATGTATTAGCTACAAGCTTTGATAATGTTGATTCCGATAGTAATGGTACGAATGATGGGGATGAAGATGCAGACCAGGATGGTTTATCAAACCTAATTGAAATCAGCCAGAGCTTAACCAACCCCAGTGTTGTGGATACGGACCAAAATGGTGTTAATGATGGCGCTGAAGATTTAGATCAAGATGGCTTGACTAACATACAGGAATTAACTGTCACACTAACTAATATTGATAGTCTTGATACGAATGCAAATGGAATTAATGACGGAGATGAAGATCGTGACAATGATGGTCTTTCAGACCAAGTTGAATTGAATCTAACGCATACGCAGTTTGATAATATTGACTCTGATGGTAATGGTACGAATGACGGGGATGAGGATGTTGACCAGGATGGCTTATCAAACCTAATTGAATTAACCCAGACCTTAACCAACCCCAGTGTTGTGGATACGGACCAAGACGGCGTCAATGATGGCGCTGAAGATTTAGATCAAGATGGATTAACCAATGCACAAGAACTCAATGTCACGCTGTCAGACGTGGACAATCTTGATACCGATGGAAACGGGGTCAATGATGGGGATGAAGATCGTGATGATGACGGTCTCTCTGATTATGTTGAATTGAATCTTACTCAAACCCAGTTTGATAATATTGACTCTGATGGCAATGGTACGAATGACGGCGAAGAAGACTTTAATCAGGATGGCTTATCTAATTTACTAGATTTTGATCAGGATGGTTTATTAAATCTGATTGAGCAGACTCAGACCCTAACAGACTCTGCTCTGGTTGATACTGATGGAAATGGTATCAATGATGGGAATGAAGATACTGATCAGGATGGTTTATTGAACCTCATTGAGCAAAACCAGACATTAACTAATTCTGCGCTGGTTGATACCGATAGTGATGGTATTAATGATGGGGGTGAAGACCTTGACCAAGATGGCTTGACCAATAAACATGAGCTTAGCATCACATTGACAGAAGTGGATAATCTTGATACCGATGGTGATGGTATCAATGATGGGGATGAAGATCGTGATGGTGATGGTCTCTTTGATCGTGTGGAGCTAAATTTCACACAAACCCAATTTGATAAAATCGATTCTGATGACAATGGGGTCGATGATGGTGCAGAAGACTTTAATCAAGATGGCTTGTCTAATTTACTAGATTATGATCAGGATGGCTTATTGAATCTGATTGAGCAGAATCAGACTTTAACTAGTCCTGTACTGGTTGATACCGATGAAAATGGCACCAATGATGGAGATGAAGATCAGGATCAAGATGGCTTATCCAACCTAATTGAGCAGAACCAGACTCTAACCAACCCTGCCTTAGTCGATACGGATAACAATGGCACCAATGATGGTGATGAAGATAAGGATCAAGATGGTTTATCTAATCTGATTGAACTAACCCAGACCTTAACCAACCCTGCATTAGCTGATACGGATAATAATGGCATTAATGACGGCGATGAAGATAAGGATCAGGATGGTTTATCAAACATTATTGAGCTAACACAAACCTTAACGAGCCCGATTCTAGATGATACTGATGATAATGGTATTAAAGATGGCGATGAAGACAGGGATGGTGATGGTTTAAGTGATGCGGTTGAATTTAACCAGACCAAAACAAATTTTAACAACTCAGACACTGATGCAAATGGTATTAATGACATTGATGAAGATAGTGATCAGGATGGACTGTCTAACCTCATCGAATTGACGCAAACCCTCACAAATCCAGGCGCACCAAACACCGATGGGGAAGGGGCCGGCGATGAAGGTGAAGACCTTGATCAGGATGGCTTGACTAATCTACAGGAATTAACGATCACGCTGACTGATATGGAAACCAGTGATACCGATGGAAATGGTACGATTGATGGCGATGAAGATCGCGATAATGATGGCTTAAGCGACAGCATTGAATTAAATATAACACAAACTTCATTTAATGATTCAGATTCAGATGGCAATGGTATTAATGACGGCGATGAAGACTTTGATAATGATGGTTTATCAAACCTTCAAGAACTAAATATTACGTTAACTGCATTGGGGTCAATTGATACTGATGGAGATGGTATTAATGATGGTGATGAAGATCTGGATGGTGACGGCCTTACCGATGCGCAAGAATTAACCATTACGCTTACTGACTTGACAGTTCTTGATAGTGACAGTAATGGTATTAATGATGGCAATGAAGATCGTGACAACGATGGTTTAAGCGATAGTATTGAATTAAATATTACGCATACCTCATTTAATGATAATGCCGCAGGTGATGGTAATAATGACTTCGATAATGACGGGCTGTCTAATCTAATAGAGTTGAATAAAACCCTAACTGATCTCGCTTTAATTGATACTGATGGTAATGGCATTAATGATGGGGATGAAGATACTGACGATGATGGTCTGACAAATATTCAAGAAGTTGTAAACACTAATACTGAGCCCCATATCCCAGATACTGATGGTAATGGGACCGGTGATGGCCAGGAAGATTCCGATGGCGATAACTTGAGTGATGCGACAGAGCTCAACTTAACTGGTACTGACTTTGATAATATCGATACGGATGGAAATGGCGTCAATGATGGCTCTGATAGCTTCGATTCTGATGGTGACCGCTTATCGGACATATTCGAAGAATTTCTGGGGACATGTGTTAATTCAACACAATGCTCAAACCCACAAGATAGTGATGACGATGGTCTTAGTGATTTTGATGAGGTGCTTGTAAACGGAACTAACCCATTACTTGATGATACTGATGGTGATGGAATAAGTGACTTTATTGAGGTGCGCAGTGGCCTATCTGACCCTACCTCATCTGATGGTGACTCGGATGGCTTGTCGGATGCTCTTGAGCTAGGTTTGGACTCCGATCCTGACAAGCCTCTATTTAGAAGCAATCCGTTACTTAAAGACTCTGATTATGATGGCGCAAATGACCTAGATGAGTTTGAATTCGAATATTTTTATTCAGAGGTAGAGCTAGAAGAATTTGGTTTAGATGAACCAAATATAATGTCAAGCCCGCTACTTAAAGACTCCGACAATGATGGCCTAAGCGATCGTGATGAAATGTTTATTTATCAAACTAACCCAGGATTATCAGATACTGATAATGATGGCTTAAGTGACTATGATGAATTGAATTTAGATAATGGGTCCATCACTAGTGCTGGGGCAAGAGATAGTGACGGTGATGGCTTAAGCGACGGGCAAGAAGTTTTAGTAACTTTAACAGACCCGAATGATACTGATTCCGATGATAATGGTATTGTTGATGGCGATGAGGATCGTGATCAGGATGGCTTAACTGACTCAGAGGAGTTGAATCTAAGTTTAACTGATTTTGATAATTCTGATACTGATGGTGATGGTATTATCGACCCATTTGATGATGAAGACAGCGATAGCCTGAATAATAAGGATGAGATAAAACGGGGTACGGATACTCACTTGGAAGACACAGATGGTGATGGAATTACGGATGATCAAGAGTTCGAATTTTCTAACCCGACAAACCCCGACTCAGATAATGATGGTCTTAATGATGGTGAGGAGTTAGCTTTAGGCACAGACCCTCTAGTTTTCGATACGGATAAAGATGGCTTAGGTGATGGTGAAGAAGTGATGCTAAGGTCCAATCCCTTAGATATTGACACTGATCATGATTTTCTTATCGACGGCATTGATATAAATATAGGTTTACTTACATGGGACTCTGATTTAGATGGTATCCCGGATGGAATTGAAAAATCCTATTTAAATACCGACCCCGAAAATAGTGATACAGATGGCGATGGCTTACTAGATGCCGAAGAAGCTTGGGTATATGCTATAACAGAAGATGGTGAAATCAAACTTGTTGGTCTTGATAATAATCAGGTAAAACTTAACTCTCGTGATGGTAATGTCGGTTTTAATGCTATTTCCTTTGCTGATAATGGAAAAGATAGGCAGGTTGTAGACTTGAAAAGTGTACTTTATCTTGGACAGGATCAAAGTGAGCAGGTCACCGTTGCAACTTTGTATATAAAACGTGTCTCACGGCCAGATACCATCGATACCGATGGTGATGGTTTAACTGATGATATCGAGTTGAAAGAAATTGAATTTACTTTTGGTAATCATTTTGACCCTAACAATATAGGTGGAAATAACAGCTATGATCCAAACAAGCCAAACACTGAGAGTTTCTTTGTGTCTGACCCGTGGGAGCTTGATACCGCAGATATTAACGGCGTCAAGAATATGATTAATGATGGAGATGAAGATATAGATGGTGATTTTTATACAAACGTATTAGAGCAAAGCACGGCAGGATCGAGCGTTATTAACCCTCATTCTGACATCTCAGATGATGGAGTTGGAGATAGCCTTCTCGATGGAATAGAGGTGCTGTTGTTATTATCGAAACCTGATTTTGTTGACTCAGATGAAGACGGGCTTAGTGATGCTGAGGAGCTGAATGGTTTAATCGACCCTGCTTTAAAAGATGGGCCGGTTACATGTAGAGTCGAAAATGCTGATTCGAGGGTTAGTTGTTTTAATGTTCCTAGCGGACTGGCAGAAACAGTGAATCCATGTACTTCTACAGAAATAAAATTACCTGATGTTGCTGGGGTAACTTATTGCTTTAATGTTGATTTTGAATCGTTCCCTAATAGGAAAGACAGTGATAGTGATGGTGTTCTAGACCCTGATGACTTTTTCAAGTTAGATCCAAGTTGTTCGATATTAGCCGATGGCTTTACTGAAATAAATACCAATAAGAAACAGTGCTTTTCTTCTTGGATGGCAAGCCAGAGTGATATTGAACAAATACAATATACGCAATGGAAAGATGATTTGTTAACTGATCAATCACAAATTGCCTTTTATAGCGAAGGTTGGGATAAAGTTGTTCGATTTGATAATTTAAGTGCGCAATACTTGCCATTAATTAAGAACGAAGCCGGCACAGAACAATTGAAAATTGCATATTCACCTTCAAACCAGCGTTTATATTTAGCCGATGAATATGGGCTGATCAAATACCTGGATCTAGTATCAGGTGCAGAATTAAAGTTAATATCAGGCGTTGTAGATCCTGATACCGACTTGGATGCGATAATTGTTGCGGGTACTAGCTTAATTGTCCAGTTAAAAGGCGCTACTGAATATACACATAAAATATATAATGCTTCTGGTCAGGAGGTTGTTACCAGCCTTTCTGGTTCGGAGGACTTTAATCTTAGTGATGCGTTCTGGGACCAGGAAGGATTACGTTTGTATGGCTTTAAGCAAGCAGTTGGCCAACCAGTTACAAACCTTGGTTTTGTTAATATATTGAATAATCAATTTAATGGCCCTATTGTTTACTCCTCCAGTCTTGGCAGCGAAGGCGTTATTAGTGGGCCTATAGCTTTATCTCAAGATCGAAAGTCTATTTACTTAGGTTCAGGGCAAAAGCGTTTAGCTGGATTGGGTGTCGGAGATGATATAGATCCTAAAGTACTTAAAGGAAATTCATATAGTAGCTTCCATGAATTAATGGAACTTAGTGATCACTTTGTTTCACTAATTGATGCTCCTAGTGAAGATAGTCCTATTAACCCAAATACTAGAAATGGACTTTTTATAGAGGATATATCAGACTTAAGCTCACCAGACTTTGCTAATAGTAGCTATCTATTTACTGCTCGCGAGAATGAGAAAATACTTAAGCTTGTGCCATTTATCAATAATGGTGACTCAGAAGTTATTTTCGTTAGTAGAGATGAAAGTGCTATAAGCTTTGGTCGTTTAGGTTTACTTGATAAAGACGGTGACGGTATGACCGGTATTTATGAAGACTTCTATGAATTAAATGATAATGATGCATCTGATCGCTTTACTGACCCAGATGGCGACTCATTAACTAATATAGAAGAATATCAGTATGCAACGGATCCACTCAATGAAGATACTGATGGCGATTCATGGGATGATGCATATGAAGTGATTAATGAAACTGACCCATTGGATGCTGAAATATTTTAACAAATAAAGCATTCACGAAGGCAGTTTGAGTTAGCGACCTATAAGCATAATTGTGTTTGATAGGGTCGCTATCTACTAGGCATAAGACTTAGTTTTATCAATTTATAGTTCTTATTCAGGTTTCCAGTTAGGAATGCTTACTTTGTTATAAGCCCCTGAAGGCAAGGAGATCAAAATACATGGGCTTGTCATCATTTGTGCATACATTCCCCCTTTTAATGGTTGCTCGACTTTAAGTGGTAAGTTGAGTGTTCCATGTTCATAGCGAGCATCAACATTGGTTAGTTTTATTGAATAACCCGAGTTTGGCTTGACTCCCATCGCAACTAGATAAACTGCTGATGTATTGAAATCAATAGAGGCTAACTCAGAAATCGTTGAGTTTGAAATATAAGGCTTAGTTTTATTAAGTGTTTCTTGTAATGACAATTTATCGGTAATTGCTGTGATGCTAGCTTTGTTTATATTGCAATTTAAGGATGAGAATAACTCCTTAATTGGTAAGATTCTGGTGCCGGGTTTTGTTTGCTGAGCCTCACAAGCACTGATGCCTAATGTCGTCGTAAATATTAACGAATAAATACGCAAAGCTTTTTTAGTAGTCACGGATTTAAAACCCCAATAATTTTTTTGGAAGATGTTATTTCAGTATTTTTATGTCGACTAGCACTGGAAACTTGACTATCACTTGTCGAGCCGAAGTTTGATAGCACGCCAGAAATAAAATCCAAGCCTGAAATATTCGTATCAGAGACTAATATATCAGAGAGTTTTGATAACACTGGAAATCCACCACAGCTTTCGCCAAGTTGGCAAATTATTAGGTCATTATCAATATCCGAGCCACTTAAAATTTGATAAGAACCTGCTGATATGTTGGTAAACTGATAATTATAGTCCCCATTATTGCTTTTACTTGGTGCTGTTTGGTGAATAATGTTTCCTGTAGACTGATCCAGCAATAATACAAACTGTGTACCAATATCACCTTCAGACGAAACTGTCCCAACAATCATAGTGATTTGAACTTCTAGTGTTTTTTCTGTGCTCAGATTAAAGGTTATTAGGCCTGAATAAATGGAGTCATCAAGTCCAGTGCGATTAATGGTGATTTTATATGTACCAAGGCCGTTGTTATCGACATTAGTTGTACTGACTTCTAACCAGTCAGCGTTGTCATTAACGCTTGTAACAGACGCTTCGCTTCCCGTATTCGATACAGTAATTGAACTGGACGAGTTAAAACCTAACGTTAAAGTAGAGGGTGATGCCGTAAATAATGGAGGGAGTACCGGTATAACACCTCCATTTGCGAGTGCTTGTGCTTCGTTTACGGCTTTTAAAGCATCGATCAGACCATAACCAAAAATGTCATCCCGGCCAGAAACTCCTATATCGTTGGTAATACTTCCTGAAGCTAATAAAATATCAACATCATTAGGTGTTAAACCGGGGTGGACTGAGCGCATCAGAGCTATCACACCTGCAACATGAGGGGAAGCCATTGATGTACCCTGATAAAATACATAGGCAGATTTTCTTATATTCGTCGAATCATCTACAAGTAAACTAAATATACCATCAGCATGGCCATCATTATTATTGTCCTTACTGCCATCACCACCAGGAGCCGTAATATCGATTTGACTACCGAAGTTAGAGTAAGGTGCTCGGTTATTATCGAAGTCAGAAGCTGCAACAGAAATTACCCCGTCATACGAAGCTGGGTATGAAAGCTGTGAACTATTTTCATTTCCTGCAGCAGCAATGACAATAACGCCGGCAGCGATAGCTTGGTTGTAAGTGTTTTGTGAGGTTTGTGAAAACCCTGGGCCACCTAGGCTGAGGTTGATAATATCTGCTTTTTGAGCCGGTATTGTACCACTATCGTTTGGTAACCCCGCCGCGAATAAAACTGCCTGTGCAATATCATAAGTCGTGCCGCCTTGTGCACCAAGAACACGTAAAGGCATTATTTTTGCCCCCCATGATACGCCAGTAACACCGCTTATATTATTTGACTCAGCTGCAATCGTGCCTGATACATGTGTACCGTGCCAGCTACTTGTCCCAGATTGAGCTCCATCCCCTGGGTCATCCGGGTTGGTATCAATACCGTTCCCATCTGCTGCGTTAACGGGGTCAGCAATAAAGTCATAGCCATTGACTAGCTGGTCATCCAAGTCTTCATGCCCAAGAAAAACGCCCGTATCAATGACAGCGACGATGACATCTCCCGAATCAGGAGTGCCGGTAGTTAAATCCCATGCTTGAGGAAGATTTATAGCAGGGTAATGCCATTGTTTAGAGTAATGAGTATCATTTGGGACTTGTTTGATTGTTCGAATATAGTTGGGTTCAGCGTACTCTATGTCATCTCGTTGATTAAGTGCTTTAATCGCATTCAAAGTGGTGTAACGCTCGTAACTTTCAAGGTTTAAAGCTCTTAATTCTGACAAGAATAAAGGTTCATTTTGAGTTAGTGATTGTTTGGTAGAAAAAGATTGTACTTGTAGAGGCGTAAAATGAGAAAGTACCGGTCTTTCATTAGAGTTATGACTAAATTGAAATTGTAAATTACTTTTTATTGATTGATTAGTCGAGGCCTTAAATTTGATGATTGCTTCATTTACTTTAAAGCTTGCTTGGGTGGGGTTGGTAGACGAGCTATTTAAATTGCTACTTGAGTCAATGTTGAGCACATATTTTGATGTACCACTAACTGCAAGCACCTGAATATAGAAACTACCGTCGCTGGGAATTGTGACAGACTCAAATTCTGTTTTCGAATCTGAGCGAGAAATTTCCAAACCGGAAGAATTAAATAGAATAAGATCAAGGTCGCCTTGGAACTCTGAGCCTGCTCCATAGTCGACTACTTGTAATCGAATTGTCTGATTAGCTTGCAAATTGACTTGGTAGTTATCAATCGTATCTGCAATAAACTCAAACCGATCATTTGTGCCTTCGCGATTGGTTGGTATTGCCGTAGCAAAGCCATTTATAGTATAAAAATTTTGAACTATCTGGGCAGTAGAAAAAGTATTATTGCTGATATTTAAAGTGGAGTGTGGATCATTAAGGTCGCTATCAACAGCAACGAGTGCTGCGGAAGAAATCGTGCCACTGACAGAAAATTTCGGTATTTTCCCTATTTCGATTCCACTTTCGACTCCACTTCCGCATGCTGTAAGTAACAGCGCGAGGATAATGGCATTGATCTTGAGCGCAAAAGTCAGCATTAATTTATTTCCTACCGGGTGCGTGAAAACAAGACATTTGACTATAGTTGATATTATATTCTTTAAATAATAAGAAATATTGAGTAATTTTCCAAAAGACTAATGTAATGACTTGTTACCTAATGAATTTGAACCGTTTTAGTTTATCCATGTAGTGGACACATGTATGAAAGTTTATCTGTTAACTCATGAGCGCGAACTAAATAAATCATCGAACACAGGGCGCCTGGTAAGTAAGTGTTTAAAAGATCAAGCTGAAGTAATTATCTGGAAACGAAAAGAACCGAATTCAAATTTAGTTAAACTAATTGAATCAGGGGAGCTTGTTATGCTCTTTCCAAGTCAGGGAGAAGGGGTTGATAGTAACTCAAAAATCGAATCCATCGACAGCTTCGAATCATTTATTCTATTAGATTCAACATGGCAAGAAGCACGAAAAATTTATAATCGTAGCGCCTACCTTAAACAAACCCAAAAAATTAGCCTTCAAATAGATAAACCATCCTCATACCGAAAGCGTAGAAACCAGATTGAAGGGGGGTTGAGTACAGCGGAGTGTGTCATTGAACTATTGAAACAAAAGAAAGATCTAAGATTAGCGGCATTACTCCAAGAGGAGTTTGATCGGTTCAATTTAATGTAGTGTGCTTAATGCTCCTTTACGGTTTGTTCGTGCAAACCTAAATGACCTTATGATAAGGAGGTAGATGAGAAGAGTTATGTGTCTAAGTAGTATAAAAAATTGTGGAAAGAATTTTTTGGTCTATATTTAAGGCAATACAATTTAATGTAATAAATAACACCAACTAATTAAGGTAGAAAATTAATGAAATTAAATATTCTCGGCACCGGTGCGTTAGCATTTTGTTTATCGGCTTCTCTACCTGCTTTTGCAGAAATCTCAGAAGGTGATGCTGAAGTTGCAGCTTCATTTTCGATCAGTATGCCTGATGAAGGAGATGATACAACAACATTTATTGGTAGTTATGGTGTTATGATGTCTGACACAGTGCAGGCCGAAGCTGGCTTGTTTTATGCTGAGTCAGCTGGTTTAAGTTTTGGCCAGTTATCACTGGGCGGTGAATTTTATCCAGCACCAAGAGCTGAATTGATGCCTTACCTCGGTGGCGGTTATTCAATATCTATTGGTGATTTTGATGATAGTGACTTCTTTAATTTAAGAGCAGGTGTAAAAACTTTCGTCTCTGAAAGCACCACCGTGTTTGGTGAAATTATAAGATTAGAAGCGGTTGATTCTGATTTTAGTGATTTTGGACAAACTCAGCTATTAGTTGGCTTCTCAGTCTTCTTTTAAGTCTTAACGTCAATGATAAGGTGCGTATCGCTCGCACCTTAATTACAGCGCTTATTTTACTTATCTATTTCTAGCTTAAATGCTCGTTTCTCATTTTCGAATTCAACCAGAATAAATGTTTTATTTTCAAATTTAGCTAGATTAAGTGTCGGCTCATCATTTTTGTCCATCTGTAAACCTAAAGCTTGCTTTGATAATTCAATTCCTCTTTCAGTATCCCATAAAAATAAATAATTACCTGTAATCGCGGCAGTATAACGCCAGCTATTCAGGAACATACAGTCGAGTATTTTTGAAGAGCCTCGTAATTTTTTAGGTTTTGTCCCTTTTGGCCAAGTGTCAAAGACATAAGGAACATTGCTATTAGTAATATCTACAATATGCATACGTGAATACCAATAACGTCTACCTCTACCTCCATCAGTAACAAAACCAGCTGCTGCGACTAAATTCCCATCAGGTGACTCGCTAGCGCAAGAGACCTTTTCCCACTTCCATGTGGTATCAAATAGTTCAATAATGTTTTTATGCTTGTTAGTAAATTTTTTTCCTGAAATTTGCGTGAATTTTGGAATGGTTTGTACTGGTGTAGTTTTCAGTTTGATCGCTCTTGGTGTGGTTTGACCAAGTACTTCTAAATTCATTTTAAGTGCTGCGCTTTCAACTGCTCTGTATATCGCATTTAAGCCAGCAGCATTTTGTGTGAGCCCATCAGAAGGAGGGTTACCTCTTATACCCATTGGCGTAGTAACAAAGCTTTCAGATAAAGCTGTTTCATCAACATAGCGCAGATCTGCTTGTGCCGTAGCAGTGTATGTTTCCGCTAATGAAGGAATAACCTCTAAGCTGAGGTAAACACGCACAATTCCATCAATAGCGTACTGTTCTGCATTCTCTAAGAAGTCTTCAGCGGTCAGTAGGGCGGTAGGATCTTCTAATTGGCTCCAACCATTTTTTAATTCTTCAGCTTTATCTTTATCTAAAACGGTCACATTATTCTCAAACAAAATTGTTTCCAGATGGTTCCTCGCATGACGCTCAAAGCGTTTTGCACCCTCTGTTTGTGAAAAGACCATAACAGCAACTTTTTCAAACTCTACTGCCAGTACAGAATTAGTGAAGAGCAAAGTAAGAGCAAAGGTGGTTGTAAAAAGCTTTAGTAATTTGAACATGAGTTGTAAATCCGGGTTATGAAAATTTTATAGTTCTAATATAAATCAGTTAGAAAGTGCATAACTAAGTTTGGACTTGAAACGTTTTGATAAATTTAATGCAAGCAGATCTAGAGCAAAATTTTCACTAACGGGGTTCCAGCCAGTTAAGCCACTAAAACTATCTTTCATAATAATATGATTAGTATTATTGATTTGTTGATTAACTTTACCGTTAAAACGATAGTCAGTGCCATTTGGGTTTTTAGGGTTATTTCGAGACTCAAAAGTACCGCTTGCAAGCAATGTAATGTCGATATGTTTTGACTTAGCTTGTAGTTTGTTGGTGGCAGTGTTTGCTACGTCAGAAACAGGTTTGGATGAAGACACGATGGCTCCATATAAAGTTATGGTCTCTCTGAGAGCGTCGCAAGCTTTTTCCCAATATGTATTCTCATTGTTGACGACAGTACTACACCATAGCTTAACTTTTTGACCCTCAAATACGGCCCTTATGGCTGCTTTTTTTAGTTCTTTTTTACTACAAGATAAACTGCTTGAATTTTGCTTTGCTAATTGCAAATATTTATTGTTTCGACTGTTTATTAGAATATTTTTCCACCTTGTCTTTGCACCGCAGGAGTTATTCTGACTCAGGTCAATATCAGCAACTAGTGCGAGGGCTTGTTCAGAAATACCAAGCTGTAAGTTCAGCGGTGCTATTTCCAATATTTGATGACTAAGGGCTTTGGCTTCCAGTGCAAGTTTTGAGCGTGTTGCAGGCTCTGAGTGATTTGCAAACTGATTACTTACACTATTAAGTTCATTTAGAAGTATTTTAGCTGTTTTAAATTTGGGTGTATTAATATCAAACTTTGCCTCAACTGAATTTAATTTTGACTGTTCTATATCGCTAGAAGCTGATGTAAGCAATTTGAAACTTATTCTCTCAAATAACTTTCTGGCAAGCTTTACTTTTTCCAGGCGAACCAAGAACTGGGTGTTAGGGTCATCGCTTTGATCTAATAACTTTTGAAGTTTGCTTAACAACGTTAGTGAAAATGAGCGTTCTTTTTGAGTTTTAACCGATTGCTTCGACACTTTAACGAGCGTCCATAGTTGGCAGTTCTCTTGGTCGAGCCAAATGTCATCAACTTCGACCTCTTCTAAAGTATTATCTACGGTTAAAGTAGATAGTGACTCAATATCCTGTCGGCTTTGCCCGCTGGAGTTTAAGGCCTCAGATACAGTGAGCTGGCTTTTGACTTTAATTCTGACCGATGAGGCTAAGTCCTCAATGGCTTGTCGTTTGGAGGTTTGAATAGCAAGACTTATGTCTTGATTTCTAACTAGCTCCGCGCTCATGCCAAAATAATATTCAGCTGAGTTCTTGGGAGTAGTGATCCAGCTTGGCTGGTCCGAAGCTTCCATGAAGTCGCAGGATGCTGAAGCTAATATATCAGGGCTAGAAATAAGTACTAGGCTACATAAGATGAAAGTGTATAACGAGCGGGGTTTAATCAATTTACTAAGCCTCTTAAATTATATTGCTGAGCCATATAAGCATACCGTTAATGAACTCAGAACAAGTTATTTTTAACCTTAATGGTTTTAGTATATGCGCTATATTAAGTTGTGTTTTTTTTATTGCGGCACAGGTGTCTTCATCAAACAAGGAAGCGACCAGTTAAGTAGTTCTTTGAGTTGTGGTAGTAGAAGACCTTAATGATATTTTGTATATCTTGGAGGAGGAGAATATGGTCCGCCCTTCAGGATTCGAACCTGAGGCCTGTCCCTTAGGAGGGCTATTTTAATATATCAGGTCATACAAGTATATACTGAACAAAACTACTCCATGCCAAACTAACTTACTGTTATTAAACGATTATAATTCTATTCTTTCTGCTTTCTTTATTTTGAGTATAGTTCTTCTAGTAAGTACTTTGCTCACTATATGCTCACTGGAGATTAATAGAATGAGTAGCCTAAAAATTAAGTTGACAGATAAAAACATCAAGCCGTTACTTCCAGGCAATAAACCTTATGATATGTGGGATCTGAGTATCACAGGGTTTTATCTTAGAGTACTTACTAGTGGATCTAAAAGTTTTAAATTGTTGTATAGAGTTAATGGGAGGCAAAGGTCTTTTTCCATAGGTAAATTTGGTGACATAACATCAGTACAGGCTAGAGATATAGCCAAGAAGAAAATGGGTGATGTTGCCAATGGTATTGATATACAAGCAAAGAAGGCGCTGGCAAAACAAGAAGAACTGATTCAGCAACAGACAACGTTAAAAGGGTTTCTAGAAGTACATTATGAACCTTGGGTACTAGTCGAAAGAAAAGCAGGTAAACGAACAATGAAGATGGTTCGTTCTAATTTTGATCACCTACTAAATCGTCCTTTGATTGAAATTACAAAGCTAGACATTATTAAGTGGCGTACTAAAAAGTTAAAGAAGGGTATTGCACCTGCAACTGTAAATAGAACAACTACATCGATCAAAGGAGTAATAACTAAAGCCGTGGAGTGGGGCTTAATTAGTTCTAACCCCCTAGCAGGTCTGAAATCACTTAAAGAAGACTCGAGTCCTAATGTACGTTATTTACTAAACGAAGAGATGACTTCATTACGTAATTCTCTTGGGTTAAGAGACCTTCGTATTAAAACTCAAAGGGAAAATCATATTGTGTGGTGCAAAGCTAGAGGTTACACGCATCCTAGAAGTTTACTTAGTCAAAAATTTTCTGATCATATTGAGCCGATGGTTTTGCTAGCTGTTAATACAGGAATGCGAAGGGGAGAAATATTTAACTTAAAGTGGTCAAATATCAATTTTTCAACAAAGCAGTTAACCGTTGTTGGTAAAGTTTCAAAGCCTGGTAATACACGCTACATTCCTTTAAACAAAGAAGTATTAAACACTTTGCATTTATGGAAGAAGCAAGCAGATAGTGCGGTGTTAGTCTTTCCAAATAGAGTTGGAACTCCTTTTGAAAATATTAATAAAGCGTGGCGTAAACTTAGGAATGATGCAGGGATAAAGAACTTTAGGTTTCATGATTTAAGGCATCATTTTGCTAGTATGCTTGTAATGAAGCACGTTGACTTAAATACTGTTAGAGAATTATTAGGTCATAGCGATATTAAAATGACGTTAAGATATGCTCACTTAGCTCCTGAACACAAGGCTGCTGCGGTTGCAGTATTAGATTGCTAAATAGAAAGCCAATTAGTATTTACATAATTAGGAAAAATGGTGAATTATGATTTGGCATACTTCGTTGGGTTATTTATCCTTTTTCGTTTGATCTAGTTTCATTGTAAAAAAATCGCTGTTGTGAGGGGGCAGAATAGAAAACTCACGGTAGCTACTTATTGAATCCTGTGTAAGTTGCACATTAATTGACTTAGGGAAATGGCTTGTTTTACCTTCAAAAAAATTAAGCATTTCGTTAGCTTGTATTGAGTCATTTATAATTATGACAAGATCATCATCATGATTTTTATTTTGCATATGATGCGTTCTGTAGTTTTCATACTTACGAATGCACCTTCCTATTTCACTGGGATCAAACTCACTATTGATTGCTTCAAAAATAGCAATCACTTCTTCTTTCTTGGTCTCTATATATCTCATGCAATTTCTTGAAATCATTCTGTTAATTAGATTGTACTCTATTTGATAATATGACTTTTTTAATGGACGAGTAGCTGGGGATGCTAATTCTTGTTTTAAAATAGGCTGGAAGTTTTTTAATAATTTTCTTAGCTTTCTATTTCTAAATTTTTGATTTGAAAACTTGCCACTATCAATTAATTTTATAATTTCTTCTACATGATGCAGAGGTGCTTTCCTCTCATTTTTACTTTTTATGTCGGAGGAATGATTGGCATTATTTGGTTTTTCCAGGCAGTAGAGAGCAAGGTAAAC